>VMHT01095172.1_pt1 | contig 23256 bp, 19 predicted proteins | sample 4693611 | NCBI WGS metagenome assembly VMHT01 (sample SAMN12280063, study PRJNA550983) | marine metagenome | isolation source: seawater sampled from same location over 5 years 0.02-0.2 micron viral filtrate | place: USA: collected off the coast of southern California halfway between the port... ...
GACTCATAATCCGTCGGTCGCAGGTTCGAGTCCTGCCGGGCCCACAATGAGTGAAAATGCAAAATTGATAAAAATAAATTCACGAATTATAGGAACAATTTTTGCATTGACTCTTTTAATACCTCCAAATATAGGAATAGATTTTTTTGGAATCAGCTTTGAAGACATACCATTAATATTTGTTTTCTTTTATTTACTTACTAATAAAATTAGAAAATATGAAAATAAAAAATTTGATAGAGCCTATTTATTTTTTATTATTTTCTTTGTTTTATATACAAGTTTTTTAGTTGACGATGTAAAAATATTTAATCAAACAAATCTTAGGTTCTATTTTTACTTTAGTCTTGTATATTTATGTATCGATTTTCTTAACAAAAATAATGATAAAATTATAGAATTTTTTGAACCAATTTCAATTGTGATGATTGCAAATTTTCTTTTAATTCTCTTTCAACTACCTCTCCCAGGAACTATAGATGGTTGGATTTCAAGCAACACCGTCAGTATGAACATATTTGCTTCTGGTAGGTTAGGAGGTTTTCAAGGTGGTGGTCCAAATGTAATTGGAATTTTCTGCGCAATATATTCCGTTATTTGCTTGTATAAACTATTAAATGATGACGATTCTAAAAAATATCTTATTGAAAACAAAACAAATACCTTCTTGCTTATAATCTCATTGATAAATTTACTTTTTACATTTTCAAGAGGATCTTTTCTTGCCTTATTAGTTGGTATGTTTTCTTTACTGATGTTTACTGAAAAATACAGTAGAAGTTTTAAATATAAGATAGTAATAATCTCAACTTTATTTGGAGTCATAGCAATATATATATTCCCATCTATATTTTTAAAAGAATCAAATCGAAGTTTTTTAAATAGTTTGGGATTACAAAATGCTGAAATATTCACCGGTGTTGGGGGTGGAAATTATATTAAAAGTGTTTATAAAGATTACTTAATTACCTTAGAAGATGATGTTTTAATTGAACAATTTAATATTTCTTATTCAGAAAGAGATAATGTGTTAGAAAGTGTTAATAATGAAAAATCGTTACCTGCTCCTGTTGAAGGATATCTTAAATTAAAATTTGATTATCAAGATAATATTTTACCAAGGTCAACTATATCTTTTCATTATTCCGATGATGGAGTCAGTTGGAAGCAGCTTGGGTCAAATCACACAAACGGCGTAATAATAGACCTAATTGAGAATGATTCTTATTTTGAAGTTGGTGGATGGGGAGATGGACAATCACCAGGTGGTCAGTATTTAAGTGGTTTTTTGAATAAAGTAATTATTCAAACAGATGAGTATAAGCGTGAATTTACATTTTCAAAAGGGAATAGAGATGAAGATTATTACCTGCTTACTCCTGAGTTTAGAAATGAATATGAAAACAACGTTGAATTTAAAAATAATTCAATTCGTCTAGACCGCCCAAGAGACTACTGGGTTGCATTACCTAACGAAGTAAACCTATCTGGTAAAGATTTTGAAATTTTAATAGATTTAGATCTTGATTCTATCCCAAAAGGCCACGAGACTCTTTTTAGTCAAAGTTCTATATTGAGATTAAATGAAGAATTTAATGATCAATCATGGAAGTGGTCAATTATTGATGGTCGGATGTATTTTTTCTGGATTGAAGAAGTTATATCGGGATATTCAAATTTTGTTGGTGGCCAGAGTTTAAGATCTGGAAAGCTTATTTCAAATAATGGAAAATTTGACTCTATCATTTCAAACTTTTCACTTTCTCAATATGATGAAATTACAACCTCACATAATGGATTTCTTACTATGGCTGTAGAGTATGGTTCATTTCTAATATTATTAATTTTAATTTTTGTAGTTTTTTTAATTATGAGAAATTTTAATAAATCAAATAAACTAGAAATTGCATTAATTCTTATGTTTTTAGTTCAAAACACTACAAATGATCTTGTTTATGCGCCTGATGTAGCAATATATTTTTGGATTGTCCCTTTTTATTTTTTATCTAGTGTTTTTAAAGATTAGGAGTTTTTCAATCCCTCAAGTTCTGCATAATCTGTAAAATTTTCAGTTATGATTAAAACTTGTCTGCCATCATCTAATTCGTAAGGGTTAACAGGAATTGACAATTTATTAATATCAGATAAATTAGATTCTCTAAAATTCCACAATATATTGACAGCATTATTTAAGGATAAATTTTCGTCAATAACAAATGCATCCTCTAAAGTATTTATCAAAGTACTTAGTTCACCCAATGAACTAAAATTTTTAATTTCTTCCAAAAGTCGTAAAATTATATATTGCTGCCTATCGTTTCTTGACAAATCACTAACACCCTCCATTTTTTCCCATTCAGAAATATCGTTTCCATTTTTATCAATAACTTTTTCTCCAACAAGAACTTCTGTGTTTCTAGATACAACCCAATTAAGTGCAGTTGATCCCTCAACAGTTTGACATCCTTTTTGTAATTCAAATGAAAAACCTTCACGCTGAGTTTTTTCAACACAAATTTCAATACCATCAAAAGAATCAATTATTTTCTCAAATCCCTCAAAATTAAAACTAGCAAAATGATTAACAGTTAAGCCAGTAAGTATCTGAATATTTGCAGCTAAATTTTCTGCGCTATTACCACAGTCATTTTTAGAAAATGTGGAGTTGATTCTTTCTATTGATTGAGTACATGAATTTTTGATTAGTAAATCTCTTGGGATTGAAAGAAGATACTGATCTAAAGTTTCCTCATTGATTATTCCAAGAATTATAACGTCCGCTCGTTGTCCATCAACATAACCTCTTGAAGCTGATGAATTATTTGTTCTTTTATCTGATCCAATAATTAAGTATGTAGTGAAGTTTTCTAATGAAGTATTTGCAATTGTAAACTTGATTAATTCTTGTGCTGTATTTTCATCACCGATTTCAATTGAATCTTCTGTAACTTCACTGTTTATTTCTTCAGGATCTTCGACATTATTATTTGTTTGTACAGTTGTAGAAGTAGTTGTAATTCCTTTTGATATATCCTCAATTACATCTGGGTCAAACTCAGTAGTTTCAAAGCTTGGTATTAAAAAAGAATATGCCAAGCCTCCTATAGCAAAAATAATTATAAATAATAACAGGTATCTTTTTTGATTATCCATATTCAATCAAATTAAGAGTATAACCATATAATATATAATTGTGACAAAAATCAAATGTGTAATTGCTGCTGGAGGTCTTGGTACTAGGCTTCAAGGGTTTAGGCAAAATGATAAAACTAAAATCTTAATTGAAGTTAATGGTACCCCAATGATAAATCATCAAATTCATCAAATAGCTAAATGGGGGATAGAAGAATTTATAATAATTACGAATCCTGACTTTGATGAAATAATCAGAGAAGTTACAAGTAAAGAATTTCCAGATTTAAATATTAATTACTCTATCCAAGAATCACCAAAAGGTATTTCACATGCTTTTTCAAAAGCTGAAAAATTTGTCAATAAAGACGATATATTAATACTAGTTTTAGGAGATAATTTTTTTGGTGAGAATCCCTTGTTAGATGTAGATTTTTCAAAGCTTGAAAAAAATAAAGGTAGCATCATTTTTACTAAAGAAGTAGTCAACCCTAATGAGTTTGGAGTTGCAGAAGTAGATAAAAATGGAAAAGTATTAGATATTCAAGAAAAACCTAATAATCCAAAAAGTAATCTTGCAGTTGTCGGTATATACATTTTTGACCATCTGGCTATGGATAATATTAACCTTTTGAAACCTTCAAAAAGAGGTGAGTATGAAATAACAGATTTGATAAATATTTATATTAATCAAGATAAATGTTCAAATATTGAACTTGCTAGTTGGTGGATTGATGCTGGAACGCCCGAAAGGATACTAGACCTTGAAACTAGACTACTTTAAAATATCAAGTTTTTTAATATAGTTAAATAGAAATAGAAACTGCACTATATAAGCCATAAGAGCAATCATTGAAAAAACATTATTTAAAAAAACATATCCTAAAATTATAAGAAAATTGAAAATACTATAAATTTTGAATATTAACAAAACTTTTTTTTCAGAAAAGCCTGTCGCAAGAAGTCTATGAGAGATATGATCAGTTCCGCCAGTAGTAGGTGAAACGCCTCTTTTATATCTTCCTTCCAAGATAATTAAGAAATCTAATAGAGGGATAGTAAAAAATAATATTAATGGACTTAATGTATAGCTTAAAGTATATTGTTGACCACTGTTCCATGTAAATAAAATACTAAGAAACCCTAAACAAAAACCTATAAATAAACTTCCTGAATCACCAAGGTATAATTTTGCAGGTGGGAAATTAAATATAAAGAATCCCAATATTACAAAAAGTAAAACTACAGATATATCTGTCAACTTATTTTGATTTAGAACATAAGTAAGGATTATTGACTGGTAGCAAATACTTCCAGTAACAACCACAGCAAGACCATCCATATTATCTATAAAATTAATCGCATTAATTAATAAGACTATCCATAGAATCGATCCAAAATAATTTATTAAATTGTTAAAGTCAAAATTTATTAGTGATTCGATATTTAAGAATATATCTAAATTAATGATTGGAACAGCTACAAACAAAAATTGAAAGAAAAGTTTAGTTTTCCATTTTAAATTAAAAAAATCATCTACAGCACCTACAACAGAAAGCATTAATGCAAAGAAACCAATTAAAGCAAAATTATAATCAGCCTCACCTAAGAATCTAACACCTATAAAAAAAGCAATAGCAGTCGAAACACCCCCTAAAGGAGGAATATTTTTATCTTTTAATCTTTGTTCATTTTTATCTGATGCTTTTTTAAACTTAAATGATTTTGTTATATGCAAAATACCCCAATTTAGTATTCCAGATAGAGTAAAAGTTAAAATTGCTGTGTAATAAATATTTAGCTGCATCTAATCGTCACTCTTTTCGTTATAAATTTTTGCAAATTTTGATGCAATATATTGTGTTGAGTAGTGTTTTGAAATTTGCTTTCTATTTTGACTACTAATTGATTTTTTTTCATGCAAAAATTCATTAATCTTATTTTCTAAATATTTAATATCTTTTGAGTTTAGCAAAATTGTATTTTCAAAATTATTAATATATTCCGTACCGTTGTTTTCATATGCTACAACAAATAAGCCAACATACATTGCTTCAAGTAATACTCTAGAAAATCCTTCATGGTCAGAAAGAGATAATAACAGGTCATAATTATGTATCTCTTTCTGTAAGTCTATGTATCCTAGGTAATTTAAAGATGAGATTTTCTTTAAATCTTCTAGTTCTTTTTGTGTAAGGGAGTTCGGATTACCTTTGTCAAGATCACCTGCTAAATAGAAAGTTACATTTTGTGAACTGAAGTTATTTGATAATTTAATATAATCATCAATTCCCTTGTCTTTAAGCAATCTTCCAGCCAAAATTATTTTCTTATTTTCATTAAAATTATTTTTCAATAAGTAGTCATAAGTATTAATACCAGAACTTTCAATTAGATATGAGTTATTTTTGTAATGGGAATATTTATTAAACGATAATTTGTCTTTTGAATTTTGATAAATTATATTTTTATAAGTCTTGTTAATTAATGTTATAAAAACTGGTTGGAGTATTATTTTGAATATTTTTGCTGATATATTTTTACTAAAAAAATAACCCAAACCAGTAATAGATAAAGTAGATTTAAAGTTTTTGTTTAAAAACAAATTAGAGATCATAAATAAAAAGCCTGTTTTCAACGTAAAAATATGAAAAATACTTCCATCATCAATATTTTTAAGTATTTTTCTTAAACTTAATACTGCGAAGAAATCAAAATATTTCTCTCTATCTATTTTCCAGTTTAAAGATTCTGCATAATGCTTTTTAAGTTCATTCTCATTAACTACTGGGCATATAGATCTGAATCTATAATCACTCAATTCATTTACTATTTGGCTTCTTGATTGGATTAATATTCTATCCCAATGAGCAACATAATTTATCATTACTAATTATATTAAATCTATTAATTGTTAACATGACATAATATGAACATTGTCATAGTTGGAACAGGCTATGTTGGCTTAGTTACTGGCGTTGGTTTCGCAGAACAAGGTCATGAAGTATCATTTATAGACCTTGATTCTTCAAAGATTGAAAAACTTAAAAATAAACAATTACCTTTTTTTGAACCTGATTTAGATACTTATTTTTCAAAAGAAGAAAACTTTAAACGTATGTCTTTTAATTCAAGCTATAACTCACTTAATTGGGATGATACGGAGATTGTTTTTATTTGTGTTCAAACCCCTAATAATATTGAAACAAACTCGGTTGATACAAAATTTTTAGAGTCTGCAATTAGTGAAATTTCAAAATTAGATAATAAAGAAATAGTTATTACAGTTAAATCAACGATCCCCCCATATGAGATTGAAAATGTCTGTAATAATGTTGGTTATGATCAAAATCTTTTAACTTTCAATCCTGAATTTTTACGAGAAGGAAGTGCTGTCTATGATTTTTTCAATCCAGATCGAATTGTAATAGGTGGTTTAAATACAGAAAAAACAAATAAATTGCAAGAGCTATATAAAGACTACGAAACAGAAACTATATTAACTGACCCTATAAGTTCACAATTAATTAAATATCTTGCAAATACGTATCTTCCAATGAGATTATCTTTTGTAAATGAGGCAACAAGACTCTCGAGTTATTCAGGTGCCAATCTGATAGATGTTTTAAAAGGTGTAGGGTTAGATAGTAGGATTGGTTCGCATTATTTCAGGCCTTCACCATCCTGGGGTGGATCATGTTTCCCAAAAGACTTAGTAGAAATAAATAATTTTTATGAAAAAGATAAATTAAAACTACCTCTCATTTCAAATATCATTGAATCAAATAACGAACACTTAAATTGGACTGTAAATCAACTTCTTTCCTTGAAAAATAATAATAATCTCAAAGAATTTGTTTTAGTTGGCGCAGCTTTTAAAGAAAATACAGATGATTTAAGGAATTCTCCAACACTTGATATTTATAAAATATTAGATGATATGGGAGAGCAAGTCACTATATTAGATACTGAAATTGAAGTTCCAAATCATAATTATATTTCATTAGTTCAAGACGTGGCTTCAAAATCATTAATTTCAATTATGTATCCTGTTAACGATGAATTAGATAAAAAATTATTAGATTATACATCTCAAAATAAATGTATTATTTATTACCCTTGGAGATAGAGTGAATATATTAATAACAGGTGGTGCAGGGTTTGTTTGTTCCCACTTAGCTGACAAATTGTATGAAAAAAAACACAACTTATTTTTACTTGATAATTTATTAACTGGAAACAAAAGAAATATAGATCATTTGTTAGGAAATGATAATGTTAGATTTATTGAACACGATGTTCAAAATCATATTGAAATTTCTGATGAAATAGATTTTATATTTCATTTTGCAAGTGCAGCATCTCCAATTGCTTACCAAGAAAATCCTGTAAATACTTTAAAAGCAGGAAGTATTGGGACTATCAACACTCTTGGATTAGCTAAAGTAAAAAAAGCAGACTATCTTTTAGCATCAACTTCAGAAATTTACGGTGATCCTGAAGTATCTCCACAAAGCGAAGACTATTGGGGCAACGTTAATCCAAATGGAGAAAGAAGCATGTATGATGAAGCAAAACGGTTTGCTGAAGCAGCTACTGCAACATACAGCAGAACATATAGTTTAAATACAAAGGTTGTAAGGATCTTCAACACATATGGTCCAAGAATGCAACTAAATGATGGCAGAGTTGTGACCAACTTTATAGTGCAAGCACTCAATAATGAAAATATAACTGTTTATGGGGATGGATTACAAACAAGAAGTTTTTCTTATGTAGACGATACAGTAGGTGGAATTATTGCTTTGATGGAATCTGATCATAATGATGTGTTTAATATTGGAAATCCTAATGAAATAACTGTTAATGAACTTGCAACAAAAATTATTAGTTTAACGAATTCTAATTCAAAGTTAATAAATAAAGATTTACCGCAGGATGATCCCAAACAAAGAAGACCAGACATTACTAAGGCAAAAAATTTACTTAAATGGGAACCTAAAATCGAACTTGAAGTCGGTTTAACTAAAACTATTGATTGGGTTAACTCACAATTGTAGCGATAACCCTATTGAATATTGTTTTAATGGACTGATTTGATACATTTTTTTGGCCTAATTTAATAATTTCTAACAAATTTTTTTCTTTTAAATCATATACTAAATTTAATTTTTCAGTCAATGATGAGTGATTTAATTTAAAGTTGGTAAATGAAGTTAATTCTTCTTTAAAAAGTATGTTGTAATCCGTATTTGAATAAAAGTTAAAAAGACCAGCTGACAGCGTTTCTAAAACGGATTTATCATAAAATCCAAAAGGTGTTGCGTTTATATGAAATGAATAATTTTTTAAGATAGATGGTAAGCTTTTGTGATTAACTTTACCTTTAAAAAATACATTATCATTATGAAAATATTTTTCCTTAAGGTACTTTTTATATTCTTTATCTTGAGCAGTAACCGAATCACCCACAATAGTTATTGAGTTATTATTAAATTTACTATTTAGAAAACAATCTATAGCCAATTCAATATTTTTAGATTGAGATACTCTACTTAAAATAATAAATTCTTTATTTAAAAGATCTCTTCTTTCATTATGAAATAATTGATAATCAATAGCATGTCCTGTAATGACTACTTTTTTTGATTTATATGGAAACGAGGAATTAGAGGCTGTTACGACCTTATCACTAAAAATTAGACTTAGGAGAAGAATAACTCTTTTAGAAAATTCTTTTGGTTTGGGATGTGTGTACCAAAGGATTCTAGGGGTCTGTCTATTTTTGGAATAAATTCTAGTTAGAACTAATAGTAGTGGAGACATATGTGAAAAACACAAGTCGTAGTTTGTTGTGGTGGTTAATTTTTGAATAAGATTTTTAATTTGAATATATTTTTTCAATTTTGAAGACTTATCACTATTTGAAATTCCATAGATCTTAATGTTTTCATGTTCAGTAATTTCAGTAGGTCTATTTAATGTAATTACGTCAACATTTTTAAAATTTTCTGAGAATTGATCTGTCCAAGTTTTCGCAAAACCTAAAGAGATATCCTTTTCATCAACCGATAGGTTTAAATATAAAAGATTTTGCCTATTCATTACTTTGTATCAATTCTGTATAATTTTTTATTGTTTCTTCGATATCAAATTTATTTTCTATTAATTTGTTCCCTTTTATAAATTTTTCTTCAGTATCATTTAAAGCTTTGTAAATTACATTTGCAACTGTTTCAACCTCAAATGAATTAACAAGGTAACCGTATTTGTTATTATCAAGTAATTCAGAATTTCCCCCAAAATTAGAAGCAATAACAGTTAATCCATGGTTCATTGCTTCAAGAACTGAATGTGGCATACCTTCGTAAGTTGAAATTTGTAAAAAATAATTTGAAGATTTATAAAAATTCTCAAGTTCCTTATCATGTTTTATACCTACTAAATTTACACAATCATTCAATTTAAGATTATTAATTAAATTATTTATATTTTGGAACTCTGGTCCTTCACCTACAATATTTAAAATAAAATCAACAGAGTATTTTTCTTTAATTACAGACAGTGATTTTAAAACTAGGTCTATATTTTTATGTCTAACTAATCTACTAACGATAAGAAATTCGTAATTGTCTTTATTTTTTTGCACAATATCAGATAGTTCAGTTCCATTGTTAATTTTTAACAAATTACCTCTGTATCCTAAGCTTTTAACAAATGATAATAAATGTTTTGATGGTACTACGATTGTATTACTTGAGTTTAAAGTAATATTTCTTACAAATTTTAATAATTCAATTTTAAAAGTGTACTTTTTTTGCTGAAATTGATCGAAATCGTCATCAATTTTGTATTGGGTATAAAACTTTTCCCAAACAGGATCTCCAACAATTTTCCTTATTGTTTTTTTTCTGAGAAATAAGTTTGCAATATACACTTCAAGCCAAAGGCCATTCACAAAAATTATATTTACATCTCGTCCTTTGTTAATAATCAATATGACAGTTTTTAAGAAACGAAAAATTTTATTTTGCTTTCTAAATATTCTTGATACTTCATAGGAATATTTTTCAGTTTTTGCCCCTTCTTCACTCAAGGTAATAATATTTAAAGTATGATTTTCTGATAGTTTATTAGCTATAAGTGGTACAAATTTAGCTGGACCCCCAACATCTGGAGGAAATATTCCAGTTGTTATGAGAATATTCATTTATTATTTATTTTTTTTGGAATCGACTATATTTTCAACCATAAATTCAATATTTTTTGTTGGCTTCATACCAGTAAACTCAATTATTTTGTCTATACCAGGCGTACGTCTCTTAGGGTCTTCAAATGCTTTTCCAAAAACATCTTCATGACTTTTATATATTATTTTTGAATTGGAATTGGTTTTTAAAATAACAAGTTCTGCGAGGTCTTTTATTGTAATTTCTTCAGTTTGCCCTATATTGAAAATTTCCCCATATGCTTTAATTTCTGCAAGTTTGATTAGGTAATTAACTACATCTTCAACCCAAGTAAATGATCTAGATTGAGAACCATCACCATGTATTAATATATCTTCATCTTTGAGTGCCGCTTCAATAAATTTTGGAACAACCATTCCATATTTTGATAATTGGTTAGGTCCAATAATGTTAAATAATCTTACAATTATTGGTGAAATTTTTCCTTCTTCATATAGTGATAAAGCAATAAATTCATCAATCATTTTGGAAGCTGCATATGACCACCGTAATTTAGTTGTTGGGCCAATTAAACTTTTAGTTTCTTCAGTCCAGATATCATCTTCTGCAACACCATATACTTCCGATGTTGAAGTTAGTAATACTGGAATATTGGTTGCTTGACATGCTTCAAAAACCTTATGAGTAGCTAAAATATTCGTTAAAAGCGATTCGCTTAAATTGTCCATAATATATTGAACTCCTACGCCAGCAGCAAGATGATAGCAAAAGTCATATGAACTAAATAAACTATCAAGATTTTCTATATCTTCAATTTTTGAATTAATAAATTCAATTCTTTTATCATTAAGAAATGATGAAATATTTGATTCACTTCCAGTGGATAAATCATCAATAATCAAAAGATTTTCAACATCTTTTTCAAGAAGTGCTTGTACGAGGCTAGAACCTATAAATCCTGCACCGCCGGTTATAATAATTTTTTTCATTTTAATTAATATATGTAAAGTCTTTTATTTTGTCTTGAAATGAAGAATACCATTCTATTGTTGCTTTAATACCATCTTCAATATTTGTTTTTGGTTCCCATTTGAGTGTGTTTTTAGACTTAGAGAGACTAGGAAGAACAACATCTGGGTCTCTAAAGGCTCTTGGCTCATTAACTACTTGTGCTTTTTTGTTTGAAAAATGCTCAATTATTTTGATAACTTCATTTAATGAAGAAGTTTTATTATTGCCTACATTAAATGTCTCGTTACTGTCACAATCCTGCACCTTAAGTAAAAGATCAACCACATCATCTATATATGTAAATGATCGTCTTTGTTCTCCATCACCAAAAATTTTTACTTCCTTGTTTTCCATTATCCAATGTATAAATCTCAATATTGACATATCTGGCCTTCCGTAAGGACCATATACTGTAAAAAATCTTGTAATTATTAAATTTGTATTATGAGACGAAAGTATTGTTCTAGCTAATGTTTCCCCGGATAACTTTGTTGATGCATAAATGGATGGTGGATTAATCTTTTCATCTATGTCTTCAACCATCTCTTTTTCTCCACTATTACCATATATTGAGGAGGTAGAAGCAAGAATCATCTTTGAAATATCATTATTTTTACAAAAATTAGCAACATTTGTTGTGGCTATTGTGTTGTCTTTTATGTAACTAAGAGGGTCGTTGAAGCTTTGCCTAACTCCGGCTCTTGCACCCATATGATAAACAATATCAATATCTGCTAGATCATTAAGGGAATCTTCGTCAGATAAATCATTACTTATAAATTGAAAATTATTTTCTAATTCCAAGTTTTGTAGTCTTAGATCTTTAAATTTTTTATCGTAGGCATTATTTAGTGAGTCAATACCATATACATTGTTATTTTCTTTGATTAATGTTTTTGATAAATTAAAACCAATAAAGCCAGCACAACCGGTAACGAGAACATTTTTAGTCATTTATATAATGCTAACAAAGAAAAAATGTATTAAACAAAAAAAATAAATACTGAGAATAAAATAAATAAGATGATAATTTACTTATAGGAGCTAAAAATTAAATTAAAAAACATTTTTCCATCAATCTTATTTTTAATCCCATTGATTCCGCATTTTGAGGTTTATGGTCCTTATTTGCATACAGATGATTTGCCGATCTTTATATTTTTGTCAATAGCTGTAACTTATATCATCAAAGATAAAATGTTTGTTTTAGATACGACTGGAAAATATATTGTTTTATTTCTTATATTTTTAGTCTTGCAAAATCTATACATAAACCAAAGCCTTCTATCTTCAGACATTTATAGGTTTGTATTTTATTTTGTCTTGTATATTTTTATGACTAATAGTGATAGCAATTTTGATTATTTTTATCTTCCATTAATACTTTTTACAATTGTTGCAGGGTTTGCAGTAGGAGCATATGTATTCGAATTAAATTTTGGTAATGATGATTATCAAACATGGAACATAGGGTTTAATCCAAGTGATCTTGATTACTTAAAAGGCAGGATAAATGGTTTCCAAGCAGGCGGACCAAATAGTTATGCTGATTTGATAACCATCACTGCTGTTTATAGTTTATTCAAATACAAGAACTCCTATGTATTATTTATTGTTCCATTATCACTATTTGCAGTAATAGTAACTTACTCAAGATTTTCTCTAGTAGTTCTTATGCTGTTTATATTTTTAAAGCTCATTAAAGAAAAATTGTATACTGAATTAATTGTTTCTATATTGATATTGTTGTTTGCTGCAAATTCACTTGGAGTTTATGAGAGATTTATAAACGATGATAACAATGGTATTAGTGATAGGTTGTTAATGTTAGAAGCTTCGACAGACTATTTCATATCCAGTTCATTAGAATCAAAATTAATTGGAAATGGGTCAAATAAACTAATTTTCGAATCGAACAATATATATCTTTATGACGAATTTGAAAAAAATCCATTTAGTTATGGTCCTCATAACTCTTTTATTTTCTATCTTATAAATTATGGAATAGTTGGTATTTTATTGTATATTTTAATTTTTATGGCACTGTTTAATAGACGATTACAATTTGATACTAATTTAATAACAGTTGCATTATTTTTTGTTCTCTCATGGTCAACTGATTTATTACATAATCATTCTGTATCTTGGTTCTTATATTTTGTTTACTTTACCTACTTAAAAGCTGAATAATAAAAAAATATAAATTACTTTTTATAGTCATATATCATTAAAAGTTATGGATATATTAGTAGTAGGCGGTGCTGGCTACGTAGGTGGTGGCATTGTTGATTTACTTTCCAAAAAATACAAAGTTACAGTTTATGATTCTTTAATTTATGAAAATTCTTTTAGGAAAGATGTAGATTTTATATATGGTGACATAAGAGATTATCAAAAACTAAATCCAATATTAAAAAAATATGATGCAGTAATATGGCTGGCAGCTTTAGTTGGTGATGGAGCTTGTGCAATAAATCCAACTCTAACACATGAAATTAATGCTGAAACAGTAAATAACCTCACTAAAAATTTTAAGGGAAAGATAGTATTCTTATCAACTTGTTCTGTCTATGGGGCTCAAGATGGAGTGCTAAATGAAGATTCTTCTGTAAACCCTCTATCTGAATATGCATCTTCTAAACTAGTTGCTGAAAAGTATTTAGAGGATTCGAACGCAATAATTTTTAGATTAGGAACACTATTTGGTATTGGCGATCAATTTTCGAGAATACGTCTCGATCTAGTTGTGAATATTTTAACTACAAAAGCTCTACAAGATAAAAAAATGAGTGTGTTTGGGGGAGATCAGTGGAGACCCCTGCTTCATGTTAAAGATGTTGCTAATGCTATTGATAAAACTGTTGATGGAGATGTAAATGGTATTTTTAATTTACATCATAAAAATTATAAAATTATTGATTTAGCTGAGAAAATCAAAGAAAAAATTCCTGATGTTGTAGTTGAAACCACACCACTCCCTTTTCAGGATACGCGGAATTATCAAGTTTCCAGTGAAAAGCTAAAGGCTAAAACAGGATTTGAAGCTTTAATTGATTTAGATCAAGGCATAAACGAAGTTTATGAATTAATTGCATCAAATAGAATAAAAGACATTAATGACCCCAGGTATTCTAATCAATCATTTTTACAAACCTATGGAGTATCTTAAGATATGAAACCGATACTTTTTGAAAGCAAGTCAAATTCAGATCATAGAGGTACAGTTTCATTTACAAACGAATTAAATCTAAGTACAGTTGTCAGAACCTACAAAGTAATTAATAATCAATCTAAAACTGTTAGGGCATGGCACGGACATAAAATAGAAGAAAAATGGATAATCGTAGAAGATGGTGAGTTCTTGGTTTGTGCAGTTAAAATTGATGATTTTGAAAATCCAAGTAAAAATCAAGAAGTCTTTAAGTTCAACATGACACCTGAAAGTGGGGTATTATATATTCCAAATAATTATGCTAACGGTGCAATGAATTTGACTGAAAATAATTCTGTTAGATATTATTCATCACTTCTTTTAGAAGAATCTATAAAAGACGACTATCGATTTGAATCTAATTTTTGGGACCCATGGGGCGAGTTCAGTCCAAATCTTTATGAATAGGATATTAGTACTTGGCAAAGATGGAATGTTGGGAACTATGGTTTCCAAATATTTCACCTCTCTTAATGAATACGAAGTATATTTAACAAGTAGAAGAGATGACTTCACAGTTTTTAATGATAAAGTTCGAAAATTTGATGTATCAAAGGATCCACTAGAGATCTTAATCAATGAAATAAATCCTGAATTTTTAATAAATTGTATTGGCATTATCAAGCCTGAAATAAATGAAGATAATAAAGAATCTATTGAAAAAGCCATAAATATTAATACTTACTTTCCTTTGGAGATTTCACAATTGGCCAAAAATAAGAACTTCAAATATATTCAAATTGGAACTGATTGTGTATTCTCTGGTGGAGTAGGGGACTATCTCGAAGATGCTTCTCAAGATGCAAATGACATTTATGGTAAAACTAAAATTGGTGGAGAGACTGAACATGCAGATAAATATATATTAAGAGGTAGCATTGTAGGTCCCGAAAGCGGTGATGGTAAATCATTGTTGAATTGGTTTCTGTCTCAAAATTCAAATAAAGTTAATGGTTTCTCAGACCATATGTGGAATGGTATAACTACTCTAAATTTTGCAAAAATAGTTGATGGAATGATTAAAAATAATAATTTTAATATTCATACACAACATGTGGTTCCAAAAGATGAGGTTTCAAAATATGATTTGTTAATTTATTTCAAAAAATATTTTGACGTTGATGTAATCATTGAAAAATCAAATTCATCAAATTCAGTTAATAGAAGTTTAAAAACAAATAATCAGGATGAAAATATAAAATTATGGGAAGATGCCGGTTATAGCTCGGTTCCATCAATAGAGGAAAATATTAAGGAATTGTCTGAAAGCGATTTAACGAAAGGTATTCTTAATAATATATGAAAGATATTGGATTAATTCTTGGAATAAGGCCTGACGTCATAAGGGCAAGTAAAATTATAAAGCTACTTAGTGAGAGTAGTGATATAGATTTTGATTTTATTTGGTCTGGACAACATTATTCAGAAAATATGAGAGATGTCTTTTTTAATCAATTAAATGTACCGGTTCCAGATTATGAATTTAATATTGATATCAAAAATGATGCAACAACTGTCTCTTCTATAATTAATGAAACATACACACATTTAGAAAATCATAAATACAAAGCCGTTATGTTTTTAGGAGATACTAATACAGTTATGGGCTCAATAGGTGTAGCACAGCACAACATTCCAATTGTTCATATAGAAGGCTGCATGAGATCATATGATTGGAGAATGCCAGAAGAAAAATATAGAAAAACAATAGATCATTTATCTGACAGAATATACTCCTACCTACCGTCTTATAAAAAACAGGGACTTAATGAAGGCATTTCTAAAAATATAATAAAAGTAACAGGAAATCCAATAGTCGATATTCTTGAAGAATTTAAAGATTTTTTTAGCTCTGGTTGGGAATATCTAGATGAAAATGTTAAACAGTTTATAAATGATGAAGAATTTTTACTGGTTACAAGCCATAGAAGAGAAAATATTTTAAATAAAATCAGCCTAAAAAATATAGTAGATTTGATAAATTCATCTGAAAAAAAAGTATTGTTTCCAATGGGATACTCTACCCAAAGGCAAATAAAAGAGTTTGGTTTTAATTTTAATGACAATGTGTTGGTTATAGATCCAATAGGGTATTTAGAATTTATCTATCTACTAAAAAAATCTCAATATTGTATTTCAGATTCTGGAACAGTTGTTGAAGAGGCATGTATTTTAAATATTCCATCAATACAGATGAGGTACAGCACCGAGAGGCCAGAAGTGTATGAGGTTGGTTCATCAATTAAATTTGATCCAACTTTAGAAGATCACAAATTTGAAGAGGTTCATTCAAAGGCAGATAGCTTGAAGAATACTGAATGGTCACATCCATTTGGGGATGGAATATCATCAAATGTAATAGTTGAGGATTTAATAGACTTAAGCAAGAACAATAAATTTCATATGCATAGTAAAGAAAATTATGATTTTGACATTTCAAGATCATTTTTACAATGAAAAAAACTTTATTCCACTCTTTAACTTTTCCGCCTGACACAATATCAACAGGCATGATTGTGTCAGAAATAGCTGATGGAATAAATAGCGAGCTTAATAATGTTGAAGTGTTGGCAAGTTCTCCTCAATATAACCTAAAGAGTGCTAAGTCTTTTAATCATAGTGAAGAGATATTAGATAATGGAACTTATAAAAATATTAAAGTACATTACATAAAATCTAAACTAAGAAAATTTTCTAATTCATCTAGATTTTTTCAATGGATAGATTTTAATTTTAAATCTATATTATTTATTTATAAAAATAGATCGCAATATGACAATATTTTAATATTCAGTTACCCCCCAACAATGAACTTAGTTTGTATATTTACCTCTAAAATTCTGAAAATTAACACGATTTACTCTTTATGGGAGCTATATCCGGAGATTGCTGAAAAATTAAATGAGCAACCCAATAAAATTTTAAAATTAATTTTTAAATTTATTGATAATTATGCATTAAAAAATGTAAATGAAGTTGTTGTAAATTCAGATGATCTTAAAAATTATTTGATAAATAAGCGAAAAATTACATCAAATAAAATTAAGGTAGTTAATCATTTCTCACCATTCATAAAAAGTGATTACCAGCCAAACTTTGAATTAAATAATATTTTTTATGCAGGAAATACAGGTAGGCCTCAAAATTTATCAACATTTTTAAGATATTTTGAAAAATACTTTCCAAGTGAATGGCAATTAGACATATATGGTGCTGGTCAAGAATTCAATATCTTGTCCAAATTTTCAACCGGGAATATTCGAATAAATAGTTATTTAGAGAGAAAAGAGCTAGAAAATGTAACTAAAGATATTCCATTTGCGTTAATTTGCTTAGATTATGAAATTACTTTTGAAGGATTTCCTGGGAAAACCTTTGATTACTTAAATATGAATAAAGTCCTAGTAAATTTTTCCAATCCAAACTCTGCGGTTTCTAAATTAATTGATAAATATGGCTTGGGATTCAACATAGATTTGGATAATCCTGATAGACTTGAACGAAAACTTCAGGATATGAAAAATTCTGACGAAATTAATAAAATACTAGAAAATATAAAATATTTTCAGCAAAGTATTTCAAATAAAGAGATTGCTTTCAAAAGCTATTTGGAATTAATTAGCTCCTCTTCTTGAAATTACAGAAATAATTGTTTTAATTATTATCTGTAAATCATATATAAATGATTTTTTTTCTACATATATTAAGTCCCAGTAAAGTCTCTCTTGAAGACTTAGGTCTAAACGGCCTTGAATTTGAGCTAACCCAGTGATACCTGGTTTTATTGAGTTTCTAGATTCTAAATACTCACCATACAAATCAGACTCATATTTAACAAGTGGCCTAGGCCCTACAAACGACATTTGTCCAAATAAAACATTTATTATATTAGGTAACTCGTCAAGAGAGGTTTTTCTCAAAAAACTTCCTATGTTTGTAATTCTGTCATCGTTTTCAATTCTTATTGGATCATCTGGACTCAATGATGGATGAATATTTTTATTTAAGGATAAATTTTTATAGTGATCTTCATGAATAGACTCATCAGAGGATTCTGTCATAGTTCTAAATTTGTATAATCTAAACTCCTTACCATTTAGACCTACTCGGTATTGAGAATAAATGATAGGTTTTGAATCTAAAATTAACATTAAAATTGAAATTATTGGAAGAACAATTATTGAAATTGGCAAAATAAAAATTAATAGGATAATATCTAATAAATATTTCATAACATTAACTTTAAACAAAAATAATTTAACTTCTTTAAATAAAAAATTTTACATTAAAGTTAGATAAATGTGTGGAATAGGTGGAATTGTAAGTTTTAACAATTCTGAAATTGACCAAAAATTATCGGATGATATTAAAAATTCCCTAAATCATAGGGGACCAGATCATTCATTAACAAAAAAAATTCATCAAAACTGTACTTTTGTTCATTCCCGCTTAGCAATTATAGACCTTAACCCAAGGTCTAATCAGCCTTTTTCTACAGATGATAATAAATACCATATAGTCTTCAATGGTGAAATTTTTAATTATAAAGAATTAAGAAGTGAATTAAGCAGTTTGGGTTATGAATTTAAATCAGAGGGTGATACAGAAGTATTGCTTGCTGGCTATCAACATTTTGGCGAAGCAATTTTAAATAAGCTAATTGGACAATTTGCATTTGTTATAGCTGATTACAATAAAAACAACTATTTTATGGCTAGAGATCGAATTGGACTGAAGCCACTTTACTTTTCAATAAGTAATCAGTACCTTGTTTTTTCTTCAGAATTTAATGCTTTAAATACATCAGATCTAGTAAACTTCTCACCAAATAAAGAAGCGTATGTCAGTTACTTAAGACACTTAGCTGTTCCAAATGGATCTACTGGTAATGAAAATATTCAAAAAGTACAACCAGGAGAATTTATAGTTGTTGATCTTGAAGGAAATTTGAAAAAAGAACTTTATTGGGATCCTTTTGATTTTGTCACTGAAAAAGACATTACACGTACGGAAGCAGTTGATCGTTTAGATGAGTTACTTAAAAGCTCTGTAGAGTATAGAAAAATTAGTGATGTTGAAGTTGGGTTGTACCTTTCTGGCGGCCTAGATTCAACCCTAATAGGATCTCTCCTTGCTGCTGATACGAAAATAAAAAGTTTTAATGTAGATTATGATGAAATATTTGATGGATATAGGGGAGAGTATCAAGAAGCCAAATTTAGTGCAGATCAAATTGAAGTTGATTTAATACATAAATCAATAAGCTTTGAAGAATTTAAATCAATTATTTCAGACTATTCATTTTTACAGGACGATTTAATAGGGGACGAGGTAGGTATACCTCTATATTTCTTAGGTAAGCTAACAAAGTCAAATGGACTAAAGGTCGTTCAAGTTGGTGAGGGTGCGGATGAACTGTTTTATGGATATGAGCATTGGCTCAGATTTGCAAAGCTTTATAAAAATACTCCAAAAATGCAAAAATCAGTTGCGAAAAATAACTTTAAATCGCATAGAGCTAACCTTTTATTGAATATAGTTCAAAATAACAATCCATTTCCAGGTGGTGCCCTAGGTTTTAATTTACCCCAAATCAAACAATTAGTGGAATTTGATTTCACGAACAATTCAAATTTGATTAACTATTCCGATAATTTATGGGAAAATTATTTATCAAGAGAAGATTTTTCAATTACAAAATGGATGACTTTAATTGATTTAAAGATAAGACTGCCTGAACTTTTATTAATGAGAATGGATAAGCTAAGTATGCAATCAGGTGTTGAAGCAAGAGTACCTTTCCTAGATCATCGAATTGTTGAATTTGTTTTAAGTCTTCCAGAAAATATTATTTTTGATTTAAAAAGAACTAAACCACTGCTTAAAGAGCTATCAACCAGACATATTCCTGAAAAGGTTCTTAATAGAAAAAAACAGGGTTTTAGAGCTCCTATTTCAAATTGGATCCAAAGAGATCCAGACTATTTCTTTGATAAAATTTATGAATTTAATTCAAGCTACAATTTCTTTAATAAAAAAGAGCTAAATAAAACACTCAAAGGTGGAGATATACAAAAGATTTGGTATATTTATAATTTATCAAGCTGGCATCTATCAAGGATGGACAAATAATGTTTGCAACTTGGAAGAAAAATACGTTTTATATTTCATTAATGCAAATAGTTCTATTGATAGTTAATTTTTTTCTTATAACTATTATTTCTAGAGAATATGGGGCAGAAATGTATGGTGAGTACGCCTCTGCAAAGAGCTTATCTGTTTTATTAGGTACAGTAACAGTTTTATCTTTGGCTCTTGTGGTAACAAGAACAAGTGCGAATATTGAAAACTTTGACAAAGATCTCTTTTACACAACTTATAAAACAATAATTAGAAATACGATACTTGCATGTGTTCTTGTAGTGCCTTTATCGACCTTGTTTGGTAGAAATAGTGTCTATGTTTTCATATTTTTAATTGGTTTTGTATTTAACGAAATGCTTCATGTTGCACTTGCTTATCATCAGTCAAAAGGAGATTTTGTTATTAGTTCTAAGCAGATAATTATAAGAACAATCTTATACGGTATTGGTGGTTGGTTAATAATCTATTTTCAATATTCAATATTTTGGGTAATTGTTTTTCAAACATTTATATTAATTATTTTTTCTATTGTTGCGCACAACTCTTTGCCTAATGAGAGAGTATCTATGGAAAATAATTATTCATCTCAAGATCTAACAAATTCTGGAAGAAAAATGGTATTAACGACTTTCTCTGCAGCACTCTTGTCGGAACTAGATATAGTGATTCTTGGAGTTTTTTATTCTGGACCTATCCTTGGTGTATTAGCTTGGTCGAAAAGAATACTTGAAGGATTATATCAACTAGTTGGAGCGAGCCTAGATATAGTTTTCCCCGAAATATCAAAACTTAATGACACAGAAGAGATTTCTGGCGTTAGAAGTAAATTACGGATAGTCATTTTAATTTCACTCCTAATCCCAGTTACTTATATTCTTTTAGAAAATGTTGCTAAGAGTGTTTTTATAAATGTTTTAGGATCTGAATTTGAAAATCTTGCTTCTATATTTAGCGTAGTTATATTTTCTTTACCATTTATGCTTTGGTCGAGGATAAATATTATCTTTGCACGAGCTATGCACTACGAAATAGATTTATTTAAAATTATAATAGCTGCAGCGTCCTCATCATTTTTATTGTATTACATAAATGATACGTACAATTATTTTGCAATAGAATATGGTATTTTAGGCTCACAAATACTGTTCTCTATTTTTACGTCGTTCTTAATAAATAGCCATATAAAAAAAGAAAGGAATATGTAAAAAATTTGAAACTATTAATTTATAATTTTGTATTTTTGTTTAAACGAAACAGATATTCTTATTACAAAGCTTCTGGTAAAAATTATTCTTATTCTCATCCAGACTATTTTCAAGATATCCTTACTTTTTTAACTAAGAACGTCAATAAAAGTGATTTAAAAAACATATTTCAAAACTTTCTCTCGAAGAAAACTTACGTTTTTGGAAGAAATGTTGAAATTATTTTTAATAAGGATTTCTTTAATAATTTTATGTTTAGTAACAAAGTAAAAAAGCCAGCATTTTTTAATAAAGCTGATGTTAAAGTTCCTTATGAAATTGGAAGATTACAATTTTTACAAAAAGTAATGCTTTATCTCTTTATAGAAGAAAATCAGGATAGTAAGTTAAATATAAGTTATCTTAATGAAATTATTTCATCAAAAAAAAATAAAATAATTTGGAATAGTCCTATGGATGTTGCAATAAGAATGATGAGTTTAATATTTGTTAAAAATTTTTGTAACAAAATTGAATTCTTTAAAGAATCTTCTATATACGCAAATTTAGATTCAATTATTTCAAAAGATTTTGAATTTGTAAAAATGAATTATGAAAAAGAAGGTAATGTCGTTGGAAATCATTATTTTGTTGAATTGACTTCTACATTGTTTTTTATTGCTAATTATGATTACGATGGCAAAGAAGTAGATTTAAGATTAACTATTGACGAGATTTCAAAAGAAATAGAATTACAATTTAATAAAGATTTTACAAATTTTGAAGGTTCTTCTCATTACACAGCACTCATGATGGAAGCCTTAGTAGTTATTTATATATCCCTTCGAAGTCTAAAGATAGAAAATGAACTTTATAAAAAAATTAAGGAAATACTAATTGTTAATAATTATTTTCTTAAATTAATTACTAATAATGGTGAGTTATCTCAAATAGGAGATAATGACTCTGGAAGACTATTTTATTTTCAACATGATGAACAAGAGCCTTTAAACTTACAATGGTTAAGTTTTCTAATAGAAGAAATAATTCCTGAGTGTAAAAATTATAAACATATTTCTGAAAATATTGATGATTCAGAAAAAATTGACTTATCCATATTAAATAATGTGACTCATAAAGAAATTAAAGCATTCAAGAATGATTTTATCCATTATTCCTTTCCAGAATTTGGATTATTTATATGGAAGAATTCAGAGGATTATTTTTCAATAAGATGCGGTGAAGTTGGCCAAAATGGTGTTGGGGGACATTCTCATTATGATCAGCTATCCATTGAGTGTTTATTAAACAATCAATGGATTGCAAGAGATCCTGGCACTGGAACATATACAGATAATATCAAGAAAAGAAATAAATTTAGATC
>VMHT01068360.1_pt1 | contig 23241 bp, 38 predicted proteins | sample 4693611 | NCBI WGS metagenome assembly VMHT01 (sample SAMN12280063, study PRJNA550983) | marine metagenome | isolation source: seawater sampled from same location over 5 years 0.02-0.2 micron viral filtrate | place: USA: collected off the coast of southern California halfway between the port... ...
CTTCAACTAAAACAATTTGTGTATGTCCACCAGAAACTAAAAGTGTAATGAATGGTGGTTTCATTGTTCTATTTTCAATTAATGGTGCTGCCAAATGTCCTACCATGTGGTCAACAGTTAGAAATGGTTTATCTATAGACCAAGCTACTGACTTAGCAAAATTATACCCTACTACGAGACTTCCAACGAGACCAGGGCCATCTGTAGTTGAAACTATATCTATATCAGAAATTTGTAAATTTGCATTATTTAAAGATGCATGGAAAATATTTCTTATCATCTCAGCATGTGCTCTTGATGCAACTTCAGGAACTACTCCTCCAAACTTTTCGTGGATATCAACTTGTGATGAAATTGTATTTACTAATAACTCATCACCTTTTAATATGGCGATGGCTGTTTCATCACATGATGTTTCAAAGCCAAGAATTATTTTTTCATCAAGCATATATTTTCTCCAAATGAAATAAGTTAGCATCTTCGTTTACATAATAATTTTTTCTTACACCATATTGTTTGAATCCAAATGATTTGTACAAACTCGTAGCTATATCATTTGATTGCCTAACTTCTAATAAAATTTTGTTAAAATCAGATACCTCAAAATAAGAAATTAGTTCCTGTGTAAGTTTTTTTGCAATTGAATTATTTCTATGACTTTCCAAAACTCCAATTCCTAAAATATGAATATCAAAGAACGTTTTTTGAATTGCAAGATATCCAACAATTTGATTATCTTGTTCAAAAACCCAATATACAAATTCTCCATTATTAATTTTGTTGTTAATGACAACACTATCCCAAGCAGTCTCAAATAAACTTTTTTCTAATTTTGCTAACTTGTCCGCAAAATCAATTGTAGATTTTTCAATTATCTTAATCATAGAAGTTAACCTTACCTTCTAGACTTTTTGTTGAAAATGATACGTCTGGTTCTCGCATATACTCAAGCCTGACTTCGTTAAAATTTGGATAATCATTATTCTTAAATAATTCTTTTCCAATATTAAAAATATTTTCAGACGACACATGTTCAGGAGATCCAAATTTAATATATGAATTTTCACCAAATAAATTTTCATTCAAACTGTGCCAATCTCCTACTACTAGTTTTTTATCATTATCTTCTTCTAATTTAATCTTTAGGTTTTCAGCATTTAGAACCTCTGGCTCGGAATCTCTCACAACACCACCCGGTACTGGCTTATATAAACAAAAAGCGTATTCCTCTCTCTTAATATCAATAATTGTGGTAATTTTTCTATGGCCAGTGTGCGCTGCAAAAGCTAATGCGTCTAGTCCATTTACAGGAACCAATGGGATTCCTAGACTGCCACATACTCCCTGTGCTACTGCAAGTCCAATTCTAAGACTTGTATAGTAACCAGGACCAATATCAAGATATACTACATTAATGTCAGACTTCTCTATTCTTGACTTCTTGGTTATTTCATCGATTGATTTCATCAATAAATTCGTAGTACCATTTTCTGATAAAACAGAGCTGCTAGAAATCAACTTATCATCGTGAATAGCTACAGAAATATATTTTCCTGAAGTTGAAATGGATAAGCTATACATTTATAAAAATCTCTCTAGTGTGTTCATCGACTATATTAATTTCAATCAAATCCATTATAGGAATGTTTGCTTCAGCCATTAAATTTGCCCACTCAATTACTACTAAAGTATTTTCTTCATTTAAAGGTAAATCTAAATCAATAAACTCAGACCAACTACTAAGGCGATACAAATCTACATGAAATATTTTTATTTCGCCAACTTCATAATTTTTGACAATGTTAAAAGTTGGTGAAGTGACAACATCATTACATCCAAAGAATTTTATAATTTTTTTTGCAATAGTGGTTTTACCTGCACCCAGAGGACCTGACAACCCAATAATTTTTGGAAGAATTAAACTTTTTAAATAAATGTCAAGAAAGCTATTTAAATCCTCTTTTTTAACTAAATTATTCAACTTCAACTCTTTCAAGTCTTTTAGACATGTTTGTCAAAATTTCCCACTCAATTGTTTTATTCCATTGGGCAATGTCAGAAACAGAAATATTCAACTTACCATCCATCGAATTACCTAAAACAGTTACTTCATCATTAATTTGAACATTTACATCTGTAACATCAAATAATATTTGATCCATTGTGACCCGGCCAATTAAATTGCAAAATTTATTATTTACAATGACTTTTCCATCAGGAAATGAATTCCATGGATACCCATCACCATATCCAATAGGTGCAGTCGCAATAATTGAGTCTCTGGATAGTCTTTGAGCTTTTCCATAAGAAACTGCCTCACCTTTTTTTCTTACTTGCAAATTAGAAATTCTTGTTTTGATTTCCATAGTTGGGATTAGTTCGTTTTCTTTATCAACCGCTGTAATTTGAACACCATATGCGGCAATACCAACTCTTGCCATGTTAAAAGAATTATCAAGTTTGTATAAAGATGATGCTGAGTTGTCTACATGTAGGATTATATTGGTTGTATCTATATCTGAAATAGTCTTTTCAAATAATTCAATTGATTTTTTCGTCTCGGCTTCATCAGTATCTGCCAAAGGAAAGTGAGTACAAATTCCTATTAGATTTAAATTTGAGTCTATTATTTTTTTACATAGGTCATAAAACTTCTCTGGAGAACATCCTAGTCTGTGCATTCCAGTATCAATTTTGAGATGAACGCTATATTCATCTTCTGTCTCAATCAAAGTGTCAATAAAGCTTTCGTTATACACCGTAAGATCGATATCATTTCCATTTACGTTTTCTAGCTGAGATATTGAAGGTTCAGCAAGTAATAATACACTTGATTCTCCATGTACTTTTTTAACTTGAATTCCTTCGTCAACAGAAGCAACAGCAAACCATTTGATACCAGATTCTTTTGCGTTTTGTACAGCCCACTTTAGACCATGGCCATAGGCATTTGCTTTGACAACTAAACAAAGCTCTTTTCTTGATAAATTTTTAAGTACTTCTATATTATGAAGATAACTTTTTTTATTAAGGTATATATACCCTCTATCCATTTTTATTTTCTATCCTGAATCCTTTTGCCCTTTTGGTTTTCGTATACCAAGCGCTGCTCCAATTGCAACCCCTACAGCTAACCATGTTGGTTCATTTGTAGCAGCAAAAAGTGCGGCTCCTATTGCTGTGCAAACACCAATCCAATTTCCAGCATTATTATGATTCGTTGATTTATTATTCATTTTTATTCCACTGTTACAGATTTAGCTAAATTCCTTGGCTGATCAATTGACTCACCGTTAAGGTTAGCAACATGATATGCAATAAACTGGAGTGGAATTATAGATATAACTGTAGTTAGAATTTCATTACTGTCGGGGAGTGTGACATATTCATCAGAGATATTTTCTAATTTTTCTGATTGATTATCACCGATTGCTATGACATATGCTCCTCTAGCAATAACCTCTTGTACGTTACTAGTTGTTTTGTCTAACAAGTGATTTTGACTAGCAGTTACAATTATTGGAGTTCCGTCTTCAATTAAAGCTAGAGTACCGTGTTTTAGTTCTCCAGCTGCTAACGCTTCTGCATGTAAATAGGAAATCTCTTTTAATTTTAAAGCACCTTCTGCTGCAAGTGCATAATCTAGCCCTCTCCCTATAAAATAAATATCATTCTTTTTATAAATTTTTTCAGATATATCTTTTATTTGTTTTTCACAATCCATAGTCTCTTCAATCAATTTTGGTAGTTCAGCAATCTCATCAAAAGAAACATCTAATTTATTTGTAGAATCCCAATGTTTAGCTAATAGTAATTGTCCAACTAACATTCCAAGATAAGCTTTAGTTGAAGCTACGCCTATTTCTGGACCAACATGTAAGTAAAAAACACTATCAGCCATTCTTGCTAACGAACTGCCTACAACATTCACTAAAGCAAGTACATGGGCACCATTTTCTTTCAAAAGCTCTGTCGCAGCAATTGTGTCCATAGTTTCACCAGATTGTGAAATTACAATGCCTAAATCATTTTCGCCAACTATTGGTTCCCTATATCTAAACTCTGATGCAAGTTCAACACTGACCGGAACTCCTAGAACTTTTTCAAATAAGTCTTTCCCAAATAAACCAGCATGGTAAGCAGTACCACATGCAACTATCCAAATTTTTTCATACTTTGATACTTCATCTAACTTAATTGGAATTTCTTCAGAATTAGATTCAAGTCTTCCAGAAATAGTTCGTTCTATTACTTCTGACTGTTCGAGTATTTCCTTGTACATAAAGTGGTCATGCCCTAGCTTTTCTGCCTCAGAGACTTCCCAGTCTATTACTTGAATTTCTCTTTCAATCTTATTCAAGTCAGAATCAAACAACTTATATTGACCGTTTTTAATTTCTACAAAATCTCCGTTTTCGAGAAATATCATTTTATTTGTGTGTTCTAAAATAGCTGCTGAATCAGATGCGAGAAATACCTCGTTTTCTCCAACCCCTAAGACGAGAGGGCTCATCAAACGTCCTGCAACTATTGTTCCTTCTTCTTTTGTAGTAGTTACAACAAGAGCATATGTTCCGTCTAAAGTTTTTGCTACATCGGTTACAGTTTTCAACAATTCACCATTCCATTTTCTACTTAATTCAACTGCAACGACCTCTGTGTCAGTGTCCGATTTAAATTCAAAACCTTCTTCTAAAAGATCTTTCTTAATTTCTGCATAATTCTCAATTATTCCATTATGAATAATTGCAAATTCTTCACTATTGTCAGAGTGTGGATGAGCATTGACGTCATTTGGAACTCCGTGAGTTGCCCATCTTGTATGACCGATGCCTATATTGCCTTTTATATTGCTTTCTTTTAAATGATTTTTTAAAACGTTGAGTTTACCTTCTTTTTTTTCAACAGTAATTTTGTTTCCATCAGAAATTGCAATTCCAGCAGAGTCGTATCCACGATACTCTAATCGTGATAGACCATTAATAAGAATTGGTAATGGTTCTTTTGGGCCTGAATACCCTACTATTCCACACATTCTATCTCCATTCCAACGAGCAGGTTAAAATAAAGACTGCTGTAAATTGTCTCTGTTCACAGATTTCTCTATGTTTTTAAACAATTTATTACGACTGCAGAGCCGAGTATGCATCCGCCGAATGTTTCGATAACATACTTCCTCGTCACCTTTTTCAAGGCCTGGCGCTAATTGCTCGTTAGTATAATTATAAGAAACTTATTTAAGTTTGTAAGAACTTTTTAATATTGTTGATTAGATTATTACTAAAATTATCAACTAATTCTTGATTACTTGCTTCAACAAGCACCCTAAGCATAGGCTCCGTACCGGAATTTCGTATAAGATACCTACCATCTAATTCATTCTCTTCAGATAATTTTTTTGCAATTAAATCAAGTTCTAACAACTGTTTATCATTAGGTTTGTCTTCAAGTTCTAAATTGACAAGTTTTTGTGGATACTCTTCAATATTTTCTACACGAAACTGAGCTAATGTTGTATTGAAAAAAGATAAAGCTTTTAATACATAAACTAATGTAAGAAGTCCATCACCAACTGGAAGTTTATCTGAGATTATTATATGGCCAGATTGTTCACCACCTAACGATGCATTGTTTTCACCCATTGCTTCAGCAACATACTTATCTCCAACAGATGTTTCTATATTTTTAAAACTATTTTTTTTCATTGCATTTTTAAATCCATAGTTTGACATTACAGTAGAGACAACAACATTATTATTTAGTTGATTGATTGCCGATAAATATTTAGCAATTAAAAGGATGAGAACATCTCCATTACAAGGACTACCCTCCTCATCAACCATAATTAATCTATCTGCATCTCCATCAAAAGCAGCGCCAATCTGTCCTTTTTTTAATGTAGAAATTAAATTGTTGGTATATGTAGCACCACTCTCAAAATTTATATTTTCACCATCAGGTGTGTTTGCAATCATATTGAATTTGCTTTTATTTTCTCTTAGTAAATGATCAATAATCTTATATGCAGATCCATATGCACTATCGATAACAATATTAAAATTAGCAATATCGAAGTCTAGAAGTTCATCTAAGAACTCATAATAAACTTTATATCCATCATCAGAATCTTTGAAGCTGGTGTGACTTTTTGGAACATCTATATTTTTAAAATGCGATTCGATTTCTATCTCTAGATTGTCCTGTAGTTTTGAACCGTTTTCATCAATTAATTTAATTCCGTTGTACTCACTAGGGTTATGAGAGGCAGATATAATAATTCCAAGATTGTGGCCAAAATGTTTTAGTAGTATCGGCATAGATCCAGATGGAAGGACTCCGTAATTCACTACTTCGATATTTTCGGAAAAGCCTTCGCAAATCCAATTTAATATCTCCAAGGATGAATTACGTGTATCCAGGATTACAGCAACTGAGGTTGGTTTTAAAACCTGTTCTACAGATGAAGAAATCTTAGAAATTATTTCATTGGTTAAATTTATGTTTGGAATACCTCGGATTCCATCAGTACCGAAATATTTCTTCAATGTTTTTTTATCTCTTAGTAAATTGCTCAGCTCTTCGAGCTTTTTTAAGTCCGTATTTCTTTCGCTCTACCTTGCGAGCATCTCTTCTAAGAAGCCCTGCTTTTTTAAGTTTGGGTCTGAGTTCTGGATCCATTTTAATTAAGGCTCTAGAAATTCCTAATGCTACAGCATCAGACTGAGCAGATAGACCACTTCCATTTACATTTACAACCATGTCAAATTTACCATTAAGATCAACAACGTTGAATGGCTTTTCTATAGTCATTTTCATTGATGGGCTTGGAAAATATTGTTCAAAATCTTTTCCGTTAAAAGTAAATATGCCACTTCCTTTAGAAATTGTAACTCTTGCTACTGAAGACTTTCTTCTTCCAGTTCCATAAAATTTTTCAGCCATTATCTTCAACTTTCTTAATATTAAAAACTAACTCTTTTGGATTTTGACTTTCGTGCGGATGATTAGCATCTCGATAAATATGTAATTTTTTTAATACTGCTCGTCCTAATCGATTTTTTGGAAGCATTCCCCAAACTGCTCTTTCAATAATTTTTTCAGGTTTCCTTTGTCTTAACGAATTGAAACTTTCAGACTTTATCCCACCAGGGTACCCAGAGTGAGAATGATACATTTTTTGCTCAGCTTTTTTAGAAGTAATTTCTATTTGACCTGCGTTTATGACGACAACGTGATCTCCAACATCTAAATGTGGAGCATATTGAGGTTTGTGCTTTCCTCGTAAAATTTGAGCTATCTCACTTGCTAAACGACCTATAGGAAGTCCAGCAGCATCAACCAAGTGCCATTCACGCTCTGTGGCTTTTATCCCATTAAATGTTGTTTTTGTGTTCATTTATCAATCTTTAGAATTGTAACGAACTACTAGTATAAAGTGCATATATATTTATGAAAACTAGTATTTAACATTCCAGAGAACTAGTCCATGCGGTGGTGCTATGTGGTTAACTCTTTGTTTTATTGGATTATCAAGATACTTTATAATTTCGTTATAAGAAATTTTATTTTCAATGTAAGCAATTTGGGCCCCAACCAAATTTCTTATCATATTGTGCAAAAATGAATTGGCAATTACTGTATATTCAAAATAATCTCTCTTTTTTGTCCATTGACTCTTATATATCTCTCTATTTGGGTTTTGATTTGCAGTGGTTTTTGAAAATGCAGAAAAATTATGCTTGCCAAGAAATAAATTGGATACTTCATTAAGTTTTTTAATATCTAACTCTTTTGAATACAGAAAGGATTGTTTTTTTAAAAAAGGATAATTTTGTTTAATGTCTGAAACAAAGTATTTGTAAGTTCTCTGAATTGCATCGTACCTTGCGTGAAAAGAATTAGTTGAAGGTTTAAACGAATTGATTGAAATTTCATCACCTAAAATTTTGTTCATTGAATTGATAATTTTATGATTGAAGTTTAAATGTGTTTTGACACCTAAGATTTGTGCTTTTGCATGAACACCAGCATCCGTTCTACCTGAATAGTTTAATTCATAATCATCAGTAAATATGTCTAAGACTTTTTGAAATTCTCCCTGTATTGTCTTCTTATCATTCTGGATTTGAAACCCATGAAAATTACTTCCATCATAAGAGATGCTTAACTTATAGTTTTTCATTTAAACAAATATACGAATAGGATCAGAGAAAAATATTAATATAACTAAATAAGTTACTGATGAAATACTTGCTATTCTCTTTTCAAGTAGAAAAGCTACTGAAAGTGCTTTTGTCAAAACAAAATACATCCACCCAAAAATAACTAAAGTTAAAATTTGTAATACATTTTGAGGAATTGAAATATAGTTATTTACTAAAATAAACAATCCAAAAAAACCTAATATTCCATGTGTGTAGCCCGTAAAAACTAAGAGGTTCGTAATCTCAAGTATTGTATTAAAAGCTCTAGTAATTAAAAACCAGGCAGCCAAAGTTGCAAATAGCCACGCAAACACTCCGTCAACTAAACCATAGAATACGATATCACTTATATTTACTGAAGTAGAGTTAAAAATAAATGGAATATAGATGCTCAATAAACTTAATAGGACAACAATAAGTGCATTTCCAGATTCATACCGGTCATTACTAAATCTAATAAAGACATCTTGGTTCATTCGGATAAACTTTTGAAATTGTGACCAGATGTCTTTTAATGAATTCAAAACTAAACTAGTTCTAATACAGCTAGCTCTGTGCCATCACCTTGTCTATAAGTTGTTCTTGTGATTCTTGTATATCCACCGTTTCTATCTTCATATTTTGGACCAATTTCATCAAATAGCTTTGCAACTACAGATTTATTTTGAATCATTTTTAATACTTGTCTTCTATCATGAAGAGTGCCACTTTTTGCTTTAGTAATTACTTTTTCAGCATAAGGTTTAACTGTTTTTGCTTTTGTAACTGTCGTCTCAATCTTTTCATGCTTAATTAAAGCACTAATCAAATTACTTATAATTTGATCCTCGTGTGATGAGGAACCACCAAGTCTTTTTCCTTTAGTAGGTTTAGGCATCAGCCATATCTCCTGAATCAAGATCGGAACTTGTAGGTAGGCTGAGACCCAATTCATCAAGTTTTGCAACTAATTCATCTAAGCTTTTTTGACCAAAGTTAGTTAAGTTAAGCAAGTCATCTTCTGTATATTCTAAAATTTGACCTACTGTTGTGATATTTTCTCTTCCAAGACAGTTTCTTGGTCTTTCTGAAAGATCTAGTGCGTCTACAGATAATGATAAATCTGGAGAACTTCCCTCAGAGATAGTCAATTCCCCTAGTTCTAGCCCAACACCTTCGTCAATATCAGCAAATAGCTTCCATAACTCACCAAGTGTTTTACCAACTGAGGATATAGCTTCACTTGGTTCAATAGAACCATCTGTTTCTACATCTAATGTTAATTTATCGTAGTCAGTTACCTGACCAACCTGGGTTGGAGATACACCATAGCTTACTTTTACAATTGGAGAAAAGATAGAATCAATAGGTATAAAGCTTGAATCACTTGTCTTATTCTTGTCAGCAAGTCTATATCCAACTCCATGTGAAATTGATACTTCCATATCTAAAGTTGAGCTATCTGAAAGAGTACAAACTTTTAAATCTGTATTTACTACTTCAACTCCAGCCGGACACTGTATTTGTGCTGCAAGAACATCTCCAGGGCCTTTTGCTTTTACAGTAAGTGTGTGGTTTTCTTGATCATCAACTTTGAGAACCAGTCTTTTAAGGTTAAGTAGGAGATCAAGAACGTCTTCAACAACCCCAGGTATGGATGTAAATTCATGATTTACACCATCGATCTTGATTCCTGTGACAGCAACTCCAGGAACTCGAGAGAGCAAAGCCCTTCTCATTGTGTTGCCTAAAGTTAGACCAAAACCTGGCTCAAGTGGCTCAATTACAAATTGTGTTCTGTTTTTTCCAAGATCTTCTTGGGTAATTTCCGGCCTTTGCAGCATTAACATTTTATTCTCCTCTCAAATGCTTACTTAGAATAAAGCTCTACTATTAATTGTTCTTCAATCTGCGAACTAGCATCTCCTCTTGAAGGTTCCGCATTAATTTTTACAGATTTCTTTTTATTATCTACATCTAGCCAGCTAGGTATTACGTTGTCCTGCCCGGTATCTATAGTATGTTGAATAATTATTAAATCTTTACTGGCATCTTTTATTTCAATTGTATCTCCAGGCTTAACTTTGTAAGAGGGTACATCTACAAATTTGCCATTAATTTTAAAATGCCTATGTGAAACAAGTTGCCTTGCTTGAGGTCTTGTTGATGCAAAACCAGCCCTGTATATGACGTTATCTAATCTTGACTCTAAAAGTATTAATAAGTTCTCACCAGTAATACCGGGCATCCTTGTAGCTTCTTTATAATAGTTTCTAAATTGCTTTTCTAAAACACCATACATATAGCGTACTTTTTGTTTTTCTTTTAGTTGAGTTCCATAATCTGTTTCTCTGGCTCTTTTTCTACCATTTTCACCTGGTGGATATGGCCTATCTTGTAGTGCTTTATCACCTTTTCTATTTTCAAAAACGTTAAAACCTATTCTTCTTGAAACTCTTACTCTAGGTCCAGTGTATCTAGCCATTATCCTCTTCTTCTTTTCTTTGGCCTACAACCATTATGTGGTGTAGGGGTAATGTCTTTAATAGTTCCAACATCCATACCCATATTTTGCAAAGTTCTGACCGCTGTTTCTCTACCTGCGCCTGTACCACTAATAATTATGTCTAATTTCTGAACACCATACTCTGTAGCTCTTCTAACAGCTTCTTCGGCTGCTACTTGTGCTGCGTAGGGTGTTGATTTTCTTGAGCCTTTAAATCCTACAGACCCACCGGAAGTCCAAACAATTGTTTCTCCGGATGGATTAGAGATATTGATTATTGTATTATTAAAACTTGCTTTAATATGAGCAACTCCTGAAGGTACATTTTTTTTGATTTTCTTTTTTGTTTTTTGCTCAGCCATTATTTCAACGCTTTCTTTTTACCAGCAATAGCAAATCTAGGACCTTTACGTGTCCTAGCATTAGTGTGGGTCCTTTGGCCTCTAACAGGTAGGCCTTTTCTATGTCTTAAGCCTTGATAAGTTCCTATTTCAGTTTTTCTTCTAATATTTTGTGATACATCCCGTCTAAGATCACCCTCTACTCTGAAGTTAGCTTCAATATATTTTCTTATTTGAGCAACTTCATCATTTGTTAAATTACTTACTCTAGTACTCGGATCTATTTTTAAATCTGTACAAATGTCTTCAGCTCTTTTTGCTCCAACTCCATGAATGTAGCGAAGTGATGCAATAACTCTTTTTTCTCTAGGGATGTCTATGCCTGAAATACGTGCCATTAAAAGTTAACCTTGCCTCTGTTTGTTACGAGGGTTTCTTTTATTAATAACATAAAGCTTGCCTTTTCTTCTAACGATCTGATCGTTTGGGCCTCTCTTTTTGATGCTTGATTTAACTTTCATTTATGTCTCCAAATTATCCTACCTCTTGTGGGATCATAAGGTGAAACTTCCATTTCAACCGTATCTCCAGGCAAAATTCTTATATACCTCATTCTCATTTTTCCAGACACATGTGCCAGTATTTCTGCACCGCTTTCAAGTTGCACCTTAAAAGAAGCGTTTGGCAGTGTCTCCATAACTGTTCCTTGAACTTTAATTATGTTTTTTTCGTTTTCTACCAAAATTAGCCCTGATTATGTGACCGATTTACTAGATTAGTGCGATTTGAAACTATTACAAACACAAAATTAAAATAAGTTTTCAGTAAAAACACATGTTCCTTCCTCAGTCAGTCCTATTGTATGCTCCCAGTGTGCCGATTTTTGACCATCAATAGTCTTTACGGTCCATCCGTCTTCATCAACCATAGTGTCCTCAGAACCTAAATTAAACATAGGCTCAATACAGATCGCCATTCCAGTTTTTAATTCAAACCCTGTATTTTTTTTACCATAGTGAGGAACCTGTGGTTCTTCATGCATTTCCTGACCTATACCATGACCAACATAATTTTTTACATTTCCTAAATTTTTTTTTGTAGCTATTTTGTCAATTTTATGTCCTATCGTACCTAATTTTTGGCCATCTTTAACAAGCTTTACTGCTTCACCTAATGCATATTTAGTAGTTTCTATCAGGAATCTATCTTCATCTGAAATTTCACCAACACCGTAAGTAAAAGCTGCATCAGCATGATACCCCTCATAAGAAACTCCAACATCTATTGAAATAACATCACCATCTTTAATATGAGTATTGTTTGGTATCCCATGAACAATTGCATCATTGGGGGAAGCGCAAATGTAGGCGGGATACGGATCATGCCCAGGCGGTGTGTAACCAAAAAAGCTAGATTTGACATTTGATTTTTCTACTATAATTTTTGCAATATTATCTAAATCTTTCAGCATCATTCCTGGCTTAGTTTTACTAAATATTTCATAGTGAATATTTGAAACAACTTTTCCAGCTTTAATCATTTTTTGGAAGTCTTCAGAGGATTTATAAGTAAGCATATTTATGTTTAAAACTCTCCTGAAATTAAGTTATAGATATTATCTACATCTCCAATGGCATTAATCTTTACAACAAAATTTTTTTGGTTGTAATAGTCAATTAGAGGAGCTGTGTCTTGTTCGTAAACTTTAAGTCTTACATTTATAGATTCTTCTGTATCATCACTTCTACCACTCGTTTCACCTCTATGAAGAATTCTTTTCACAAGCTCTTCGTGATTTGCCTCGAATACTATTACTTTAGAAATTTTAAATTGACTACTAATTTCGTCAAGACTTTTTGCTTGAGCAAGTGTTCTAGGGAAACCATCAAGTATTGCACCATTCTTGCATTCGTCAGAATTAAGTCTTTCAATTAGCATTTCAATTACCAGAGAATCTGGCACAAGCTTACCTTCGTCTAGTAAAGTTTTTGCAGTATTACCTAATTCGGTTCCACTGCTCACATGTTCCCGAAGCATATCTCCTGTAGATATGTGAGCAAGAGATTTTTCTTCAGCTATTTTTGATGCTTGAGTTCCTTTTCCAGCTCCGGGAGGACCTAGAAAAATTACTAAATTGCTCAATCAATAAATCCTTCGTAATTTCTCATACTTAGCTGACTTTCAATTTGTTTCATTGTCTCCAATGCAACACCAACTGTAATAAGAATTGATATTCCACTGAAACCAAGAGGAATATCCCAAATTACTGACGCAACTGAAGGGAGTACAGCGACTGAAGCTAAGAAGACTGAACCAGGAAGCGTGATTCGATTAATAATATGTGATAAATAATTTGTTGTAGATATTCCAGGCCTTACACCAGGAACGAATCCTCCCTGTCTTCTAATCATATCTGACTGACGAACTGGATCGAATTGAATAGTTGTATAGAAATAGGTAAAGAAAATAATTAATATTCCAAGAAAAAATACATAAAACCACGTAGTACCTTGAGAATTGGCCAAATTGACATCAATCCAATTTCTGATAGCAGCTGTTACATTGTTGTCTTGTGGCAAAGATGTAGCAACTAAAGCTGGGAAAAATAAAATACTAGTTGCAAAAATAACTGGAATAACTCCAGCACTATTTACTTTAAGTGGAATGTACGTACTTTGACCTCCCATAACCTTTCTGCCTCTTACTCTTTTAGCAAATTGTATAGGAATACGGCGCTGGCCTTGTTCAACATAAATTATTCCTACAATCATAAGAAAGAACATAACCATTAGAAAAGCAAATTGCCCAACCCTTCCTTGTCCTGCAGTGACCTGATAGGAGCTTCCAAATTGTGATGGCAATTGGCTGACAATGCTTGCAAATATAATCAAAGACATGCCATTACCTACTCCTCTTTGTGAAATAAGCTCACCAATCCACATAATAAATGCAGTACCAGCTGTCATTGTTAACACTATTAGTCCGACCCTTGATGGTGTATAGTTAGGAATTAATGAAATACCACCCGTCAAGCTACCTCTTGAGAAAAGATAAGTTAATGCAGTAGATTGTAAAAGTGCTAAAACAACTGTTATATATCGTGTCCATTGAGTAATCACTTTTCTTCCAGATTCACCTTCTTCTTGAAGTTTTTGCAATCTTGGAATAACGACGGTTAATAATTGAAGAATAATGCTGGCTGTAATGTAGGGCATGATCCCTAAAGCAAATACTGAAAATGTTTCTAAAGCACCACCGGAAAATAAGTTTAATAATCCATAGATTCCAGCTTGAGATCCAGAATCAGTAAGCCTTTGAACTGCATCTAAATCTACTCCAGGAACAGGAACCGCTGCGCCCAATCTATAAACTGCGAACATAAAAAGTGTAAAAAGAATCCTTTTTCTTAAGTCAGGAATTTTAAAAATATATCTAAAGATAGATAATTGCATAGTTACTCTTTAATAATTTCTACAGATCCGCCAGCGCTCTCAATTTTACCCTTAGCAACTTCGCTAATAGCATGGACTTTCAAATCAATTTTTTTAGTTATCTCACCATCACCCAGAATTTTTACTAAACCTTTTTTTCTTGTTAATCCCATTTCCCTTAGGATATCAGGTGTTACTTCTCCTTCTAAACTCTTTTCCTCTAATTCACTAACATTTACAACAACATAAGACATTTTTGCTGCATTTCCAATACCTCTTACCTTAGGTATACGTCTATATAAAGGTATCTGACCTCCCTCAAAGTATGCTGGTACTGTTTTTCTTGCACCAGTACCTTTAGTTCCTCTGCCAGCTGTTTTTCCTCTTTTTCCTGATTCGCCTCTACCTTTGCGGAGTTTTTGTTTGGTAGAACCAGGGGTAGGTTTTAAGTGATGGAATCTTAATTTTTTCATTTAATTAATTTCCTCTATTTCAACAAGATGTTCTATTTTACGAAGCATACCTTCGACCATTGGATTAATTTCTCTTTCTGTTGATGAGTTAATTTTTTTCAAACCTAAACTTCTCACTGTTTCTCTAGCTTTAGGCTTTTGCCCAATAAGGCTTCTTTTGAGGGTAATTTTAACTTTCATCGTTTACCTTAACTTTTTTTTCAGCTTTAGTTTTTTCATAAGCTTTTACTAAGCCAGGAGGGGCAACTTCAGAAGGCTTTTTACCTCTAAGTCCTGCAACTAAATCAGGTGTTCTTTGGCTAAGTAAGCCATTAATAGTTGCTTTTGCGACATTTAGATGTGTTGGTGACCCAAGTGATTTTGCTAGTATATCTTTAACCCCTGCTACCTCTAAAACTTGCCTAGCAGCACCTCCTGCAATAACACCTGTACCTGGAGCAGCAGGTTTTAAAAGAACTCTTGAAGAACCATGTTTACCAATAATGGAGTGAACTATTGTTGAACCAGCCATTGGAATATCCTGTACATTCTTTTTTGCATTTTCGATAGCTTTTTGAATAGCTAAAGGTACTTCTGAACCTTTACCGTAACCAATACCAGCTCTTCCGTTGCCGTCCCCAACAGCAACAAGTGCAGTAAAGGCAAAATTACGACCACCTTTTACTACTTTCGCAACCCTGTTTATATGAATTACACTTTCTTGAAGTTCTTGTTCAGCCATTAAAATTCTATCCCTTTTTCTCTAATACCATCTGCTAAAGATTTGATTCGTCCATGATAAATATATCCACCTCTATCAAATACAGCTTTAGAAATTTTAAGTTTGCTTAATTTTTGACCCATTAGCTCACCAACTTCCCTGGAAGCTTCAGTTGATAGTGTTTTTGTTTTCACTTCTTTAGAAAGTGTACTCGCAGACGCAATTGTAACTTGATTTAAATCATCAATAGCTTGGACATAAATATTGTTATTACTTTTAAAAACTGCAAGACGAGGGACAGTAGCAGTACCATTTATTTTTTTTCTTATTCTTATTTTTCTGTGTTGTCTTTTATCTTTGACTTTCATAGCTATATTTATGCTCCTGCTGTAACAGCAGCCTTACCTGCTTTCCTTCTAACGTATTCATCTTCATATCTAATGCCTTTTCCTTTATAAGGTTCTGGTGGCTTTATAGCTCTAATGTTTGCTGCAACTTGGCCAACAAGTGCTTTGTCTATGCCAGATACAATTATTGTATTTTGATCTGGAACTTCAAAACTGATATCTTCGACTTTCTTAAAAAGAACTGGATGGGAGAATCCGCATAAAATTTCTATATCATTGCCTTTGAGTGTTGCTCTATGGCCGACACCCTGAAGTAAAAGTGTTTTTTTATAACCCTCTAAAACACCTTCTATATTATTTGCAATTAAAGATCTATAAAGACCATGGAGACTTCTAACTTCGGCAACATCAGAAGTTCTAGAAAAAGATAACTCATTCTCATTTACTACATATTCGATTCGCTCATCAACAATTTCAGTAGACAGCTCCCCTTTTGGTCCTTTTACAGTTATCACATTATTGTTGATATTTAATTCAACTTTTTCAGGGATTACTACTGGCTTATTACCGATTCTACTCATGACCATACCTCGCAAATAAGTTCTCCACCTAGTTTTCTCTTCCTTGCTTCAGAATCGGGCAACAAACCTCTTGATGTTGAAACTACTACAGTTCCTAAACCTCCATTGTTCCTTGGGAGTGAGTCAGAACCCACATATAGTCTTCTTCCAGGTTTACTAAGTCTGTTCAAACCTGCAAGAACTGGTGAACCATTTTCTGAATACTTTAAATCAATTTCAATTTGTTTTTTTGATCCATCACCAGAAACTTTAACGTCACGAACGTAACCTTCTTCTTTAAGAAGTTTTGAGAGTTCTAATTTAAATTTTGAATGAGGTACAGCAACGGATGGCTTATTAACCATTGATGCATTTCTAATCCTTGTTAAAAAATCGGAGATTGGATCTGAATTCATTTTTACCAAGAAGCTTTCTTAATTCCAGGAAGTTCTCCCTTTAAAGCTAGATCTCTAAAAGTATTTCTTGACATACCAAATTTTCTGAGTGTTCCTCTTGGTCTACCTGTTACTTCACATCTATTTCTATGTCTAGTAGCAGATGCGTCTCGGGGCATCTTAGCAATCTTTTTTTGAGCTTCGCGCTTTTCATCATAAGAAGTATTTGGATCTTTAATAATCTTTAAGAGCTCTTGGCGTCTTTCTGAATATACAGATATAGCTCTTTTTCTTTGATTATTTTTTACTATTTTACTTGTTTTTGCCATAATTAATTCTCCCTAAATGGAAATCCTAGCGATTGTAATAATACATATCCTTCGTTGTTATCGTTAGCAGAAGTACAGATAGTAATATTCATACCTCTAATATCTCTAACTTTGTCGTACTCAACTTCTGGAAATACTAACTGTTCATTTAAACCAAGAGTGTAATTTCCATTACCATCAAACGATTTTTTGTTAAAACCTCTAAAGTCTCTTATTCTTGGAACAACAACTTGAACAAATCTGTCATAAAACTCCCACATCCTGTCTCCTCTTAAGGTTACAGAAGTGCCAATAGGCATTCCTTCTCTAATTTTAAATCCAGCTATTGATTTTTTTGCTCTTCTTATAACAGGTTTTTGTCCTGAAATTGCAGTTAACTCATCAACCATAGACTCTAAAGCTCTGCCGTCAGTTGCCGCTTTACCATCGCCTATATTGATAATAATTTTTTCAAGATTAGGAATCTCATTTACATTTTTTAAATTTAAATCAGACATAATTTTTGTCTTTAATTCTTTATTGAACTGTTCTTTTAATCTAGGAATCATACTTCATCACCTGTCTGGGCTAATACTCTGTATTTTTTCCCATTTTTATCAAACTTATAACTAACTCTTCCAGCTTTCTTTTTCACAACTAAAGCAACATTTGAAACATTTATTGGCATACTTTTATCAATAACTCCTCCTTGCATAGTCTGACCTTGGGGTTTTTGATGTTTTTTATTTATATTTACACCTTCAACTAAAACTGTTCCTTTTTTAGGAAAAGCTTGTAAAACTTTGCCTTCTTTTCCAGCATCTTTTCCCGATAATACTTTTACTGTATCTCCTTTTTGAATTTTCATTACAAAACCTCCGGAGCTAATGAAACAATTCTCATGAATTTTTTCTCCCTTAACTCTCTTCCAACAGGCCCAAAAATTCTAGTTCCTCTAGGTTGTTCTTGTTCGTTTATAATTACACATGCGTTCTCATCAAATCTTATGTAAGTTCCATCATTTCTTCTAGTTTCTTTTTTTGTTCTAACAACTACAGCTTGTACAATATCACCTTTTTTGATCTGGCCACCAGGTATAGCATCTTTAACAGTTGCAACAAAAGTATCTCCAAGACCAGCATATCTAATTCTTGAGCTTCCTTTAACTTTTATACAAAGTACCTCTTTTGCACCAGAGTTATCAGCAACTTTAAGTCTAGATTCTTTTTGGATCATCTTGCCCTCTCAACAACTTCGGTTACTCGCCATTTTTTTGTTTTTGAAAATGGTTTAGTTTCCATAATCTTTACAGTGTCGCCAACTTTTGCTTCAAAACTTTCATCGTGTGCATGTAGTTTTCTTGTTTTTTTGACAATTTTTTTGTATTTTGGATGTGGAAACTGTAATTCAATAGCTACTGTTACTGTTTTTTCTCGAACATCAGATACTACAATACCTGTCCTAACTTTTCTTGAAGTTCTTTCTACATTTGACATTATTCAGTTACCTCATTATTTGATTGATTTATTTTTTCCGTCAATACAGTATTTGCTTGAGCAATTTCTTTCCTAATTTTCTTAAAAACAGAGGTGTCCTCAAGTTGACTTGTAGCAAGTGCAAATCTTGATTCCATAAGCTCTTTTTTTAAATCAATTATTTTATTTTTCAACTCTTGAACAGAAAGCTCTCTTAAATCATTAACACTCATAAGTTATCCCTTGTAACAAGTTTTGTTTTCATAGGTAATTTATGGCCAGCCTTTCGCATCGCTTCCCTAGCAACATCTTCAGGAACACCAGAAATTTCAAAAAGAATACGGCCTGGCTTAACTACTGCAACGTAATACTCAACATTACCCTTTCCTGAACCCATTCTTACTTCTGCTGGTTTTTTTGTAATTGGCTTATGAGGGAAAATATTAATCCAAACTTTACCACCACGCTTCATAGTTCGGGTGATTGTAATTCTTGCAGCTTCAATTTGCCTTGCTGTTACGTAAGACGTTTCAAGAGCTTGTAGTCCAAAATCACCAAAAGTAACAACATTGCCACCTTTTGAATTACCTTTTCTTCTACCTCTAAAAGATTTTCTGTACTTTGTTTTTTTTGGCATCAACATAATTTACTCTTCTTCTAAAATTGACTTTTCTTCTTCAAATTTTGCTTGAGCAGCTTCTTTAGTAATTTTTTTACCGCCACCAGCTTCTACAATTTTTGGAGCTTGTTCTTCATTTGCTTTTTTACCGCCACCAGCTTCTAAAATTTTAGATTCTTTGTTTTCACCGACAGCAGCTTCAGCTCTTGATTTAACTGATTTAACTCTTCCGGCCGCAGGGCCTCCACTAGCTAAATTAGCTTCAGCAGATATTTTTTCTTGTCTTAGCTTGTTCGACCCAACTACATCTCCTTTATAAACCCAGACTTTTACACCTATAGCTCCTACAGTTGTATGAGCAGCTGCTCTACCAAAGTCAATATCAGCTCTTAAAGTATGAAGAGGTACTCTTCCTTCTCTATACCACTCTCTTCTACCCATCTCAGCTCCACCAAGTCTTCCGGAGCACTCAACTCTTACACCTTCTGCTCCTGCTTTTAATGCAGCTGATACTGCTCTTTTCATAGCCCTTCTAAAAGCAACTCTATTTTCTAGTTGATCAGCAATTCCTCTTGCTAAAAGTTGAGCATCTAACTCAGCTTCCCTTATTTCAATAATATTTAATTTCACAGGTTGTTTTGATAGCTTTTCAATACCTTTTCTTAATCTATCTGCTTCAACGCCTTTTCGACCTATTACAACACCAGGTCTTGCAGTATGAATATCCACAGTTAATGTTCCACCTTTATCTCTTCTTTCAATATCAATTCGAGATACTGCTGCTTTAGGTAATTCTCTTGATAGAAAATCCCTAATTTGATAGTCCTGATTCACTAAATCTTTATAATCTTTACTGTTAAACCAGCGTGACTTCCAGTCATTTACAATTCCTATTCTGAATGCATATGGATGTGTTTTTTGACCCATTATTCAACCACGCTTTCTAATTCAATTAATAAATGAGTTGTTCTTTTATTGATTCTTCCAGCTCTTCCTCTAGCTCTTGGTCTAAATCTTTTCAATGTAGGTCCTTCATCTGCAATGGCTTTCGATATATATAAATCTGATACATTTAGATTGTAATTAGCTTCAGCATTTGCAATAGCGCTTTCTAGTAGTTGTTTTATTTCAGTTGCAGCTTTTCTTTTTGTATATGTTAAAACGTTCAATGCATCCTGTACATCAAGTCCTCTTATCAAATTTAAAACTAGTCTCATCTTGTAAGGAGACTGCCTTAGATACTTGCTTTGAGCTTTTACTGTTGTTTTTTCCATTAGCTTTGTCCTGGGTGCCCTTTAAATGTTCTTGTAGGTGAAAATTCTCCGAGTTTGTGACCAACCATTGCTTCAGTTATAAATACAGGTAAGTGCTCTCTACCATTATGAACAGCTATTGTTAAACCGACCATTTCTGGAACAACAGTTGAACGGCGACTCCATGTTTTAATAATTCCTTTATTTCCTGTGTTTTGGGCATCTTCAACTTTCTTTAAAAGATGCTCATCCACAAATGGTCCTTTTCTTAAACTTCTTGACATATTAACTTCTACCCTTTTGAGATCTTCTTCTAACAATAGATTTACTACTATATTTATTTTTCTTTCTAGTTTTCTTTTCAGGCTTACCCCATGGACTAACTGGTACTCTACCACCAGAAGACTTTCCTTCACCACCACCGAGTGGATGGTCAACCGGGTTCATTGCAACACCTCTAGTCTGGGGTCTTACACCCTTCCATCTATTTCTACCAGCTTTACCTAACTTTGTTAATTCTGCTTCTGCATTTCCAACTGTGCCGATAGTTGCTCTACAATCCATAGGCACATTTCTCATTTCACCAGATGGAAGTCTTAATAATGCTAAATCTCCTTCTTTGCTCATTAACTGAATTGAAGACCCAGCTGAGCGTGCCATTTTAGCTCCTCCACCTGGTCTTAGCTCGACAGCATGAACAAATGTTCCGGCAGGTATATTTCTTAAAGGAAGGCAATTGCCATCCTTAATATCTGCTTTTGAGCCTGACTCAAGAATAGAGTCAACTTCAATACCGTCTGGTGCAATTATGTAAGCCTTTTCTCCATCTACATAATGCAGCAAAGCTATCCTTGCATTTCTATTCGGATCATACTCTATTCCAGCTACTCTAGCTTGGATTCCATCTTTGACTCTTTTGAAATCTATTACTCTATATTTTTGCTTGTGGCCTCCACCTCTGTGGCGAGATGTTATACGACCTTTGTTGTTTCTTCCGCCTGAAGATTTTTTTGATTGAAGAAGTGACTTCTCTGGTTTCTTTTTAGTGATGTCTTTAAAATCAGTTGAAACTTGGCTTCTCATACCCGGTGTTACTGGTCTTATTTTTTTTGAGCCCATACCTATACTCCAAATGCCTCTATAGTTTCACCTTCAGAAAGTGTAACAATTGCAATTTTTCTATTACTTTGCTGACCAAACACATAACCAAAACGTTTTTTCTTCCCTTTTCGATACATTGTGTTGACTCTTAAAACACTGACATCAAACATTTGCTCAACAGCTTTTTTAATTTGAGGTTTGTCTGTTTTTGGATGTACAAAAAAAGTATATGAATTTGAATCCGCAATTCTGTCGTAAGATTTTTCAGAAATTACTGGAGCAATTAATACATCTTCTAGATATTTCATTACTCTTCACCTAAATACATAGATATTGCGCTAGAAGAGAAAATTGTATCATCAGTCGAAACAATATCAATTGCTGCAAGCTTTTTAACTGAAACTAATCTAGCATCACTGATGTTTCTAAATGACTTAAACAATGTTTCATCTTGTTCAGAGTATATAAATGTAAAACTTCTTTTAATTCCAAATTCGTTAAGACAAGAAACTGCTGAACTTGTTGATGGAGAATCAAACCCAACTCCGTCAATTACAAAAACAGATTCCTCAGAAATTCTTTGTGAAATGGCCATGGCTAAAGCTTTTGTCTTCATTTTTTTAGGAGTTCTATCTTTATAAACCCTTGTTCCAGGACCATGTGCTACACCACCACCGACGAACTGCGGGGATCTTAGAGAACCTTGTCTTGCACGTCCTGTCCCTTTTTGAGCCCATGGCTTAGCTCCTGTACCTGATACCTGTGCTCTTGTTTTTACAGTTGCTGTATTATTTCTAAAATTAGTTCTACTTCCCTTTACAACTTGATGAAGCAATCCTATGTTGATTTCTTCAACTGGGTTAAAACCATATTGTTTTTTAGTAACTTTGTTTTCTTTAGTGTTTAAAGTATCTATTTTTACACTCATCGTTTTACCTTCACAGTTTTTTGAACTTTTACGATATTACCCTTGTTACCAGGCACTGAACCATTTACTAATATATAATTTTTTTCTTCATTAAGGCCAACTACTGTGACTGACTGAATTGTAGTTTTTTCATTACCCAATCTTCCAGCCATTTTTTGTCCTTTAAACACATGGCCAGGATATGAAGCATTTCCAATAGAACCACCAGCTCTATGGACTTTGTGTACACCATGGCTAGCTTTTTGGCCTGAAAAATTATGTCTTTTCATTACTCCTGCAAAGCCTTTTCCTTTTGATATACCCGAAATATCAACTTTTTGCCCTATTTCAAATATGTCTGAAACTTTCACAACGGCGCCAGGGCTTAATGCAAAATCTTCACCGACTTCAACCTCAAAAACAATCTCGCCTGGTTCAGAATTATATTTTTTAAAGTGATTTTGAAGAGGTTTTGTTGGATTTTTCTTAGACCCGATAGTCAATTGTGCAGCAATGTAACCATCAACTTCATTATTTTTTACTTGCACAACTCTACAATCAGAAACATCTAATACAGTAACTCCAAGAGCTTTAGAGTTTTCATCAAAAATTTGTGTCATTCCTATTTTTCTGGCAATCAAA
>VMHT01144449.1_pt1 | contig 23236 bp, 3 predicted proteins | sample 4693611 | NCBI WGS metagenome assembly VMHT01 (sample SAMN12280063, study PRJNA550983) | marine metagenome | isolation source: seawater sampled from same location over 5 years 0.02-0.2 micron viral filtrate | place: USA: collected off the coast of southern California halfway between the port... ...
TATATTTAGAACAATATGGAAGAAAGACTACTCTCTTTACTAGAATCTATCTTAGGTAAAGCTAAGAAAACAAGTGGTGATAACTATGCTTTTTGGTCACCATTTGTGAATCATCATAAACCTAAATTGGAGATAAACATAAAGTTAAACTCTAATGCAGATAACCCTTGGCATTGTTGGATATCGGATGAGAAAGGTAAATCAATTCGTTCTCTATTTAGAAAACTTAAAGTATCTAAGGAGATTTGGGATGAACATAATTCCATATTCAGTAGAAAGTATAGATACAAAACAGATTCAACTACCGAAGAATCTAAGGTAGTTCAATTACCTAAAGAATATATCCCATTGTGGAAACCATCCTCATCGGTAATTAGAAAACACGCATTGTCTTATCTTGACAGAAGGGGGGTATCACCTTCGGAAATTTTAAAGTATCAAATGGGGTATTGTGAAGAGGGTATGTATAAACATAAAATCATAGTTCCATCGTATGATGAGAATGGTATGTTAAATTATTTTGTAGGTAGAAGTTTCTACGATACGACATTTAAACATAAGAATCCAGATGTATCTAAAGATGTGGTGGGATTTGAGATGTTTATTAATTGGGATTTACCAATTGTAATATGTGAAGGAGTATTTGATGCAATAGCAGTTAGAATGAATAGTATCCCATTGTTTGGTAAATCACCACAATCGGAACTACAAAAGAAAATAATTAGTAAGGGTGTTAAAAGTGTATATCTAGCATTAGATTCAGATGCTTTTAAGAACTCACTCCGATTCGCAGAATCCCTTATGAATAACGGAGTGGGAGTTCACATCGTTGAACTAAAAGATTCAGACCCATCAGATATGGGTTTTAAAAATATTAATGAAAAGATAGAAAATACCGAATTACTTTCACTAAGGAAGTTAATGGAGTATAAGTTATTAGGTGTATGAGAAAATCGAAGAGAATTAAGTATGATGGTACAATCAAAAAGATTTACCACATAGCTGATGTACATATCAGAAATTTAAAAAGACATAAAGAATATAGGGAAGTGTTTTCCCATCTTTATGATTACATTTCCACTACAAAAACAGATGATTCCATCATTGTATTATGTGGGGATATTGTTCACGCAAAAACGGATATGACTCCTGAGGTTATAGAGATGACACAGACATTTCTAAAATCTCTATCAGATATGTTACCAACTATTTTGATACCAGGTAACCACGATGCTAACTTAAATAACCCACATAGATTAGATGCGTTATCACCAATTGTAAATGCATTAGGACATCCTAATCTACATTATCTGAAGGATGATGGAGTTTGGAAGATGGGTGGAATTTCCTTTTCACACTCATCGGTTTTTGGGGAATCTAAGGAAATTATCCCATCTGAAGAGGTACATGGTGATTATAAGATTGCTCTATATCATGCTCCTGTCGATAAGGTAAAAACAGAATACGGATTCCAATTAGAGAATAAAAACGTAAAAGTAGATTCATTCGATGGATACGATTTAGTACTATTAGGTGATATTCACGTACCAAATCAATCACTAAACGATGAGGGTACGATTAAGTATTGTGGTTCTACAATTATGCAGAATCATGCTGAAGCTAAGTATCCTGAGCATGGAATCTTAGTATGGGATGTTCAAACCAAAGAATCGGAATTCGTTCCAATTCACAACGATTATGGGTATGTGACCATTGATGTTGAGGATGGTAAGGTAATTGGTAATCCAAAGATACCAAACAAATCTCGAATGAGAATTAGAGCAAAAGATACATCTCAATCTCAATTAAAAAAAATATTATCTGAGTTAAAATCTAAAACAAAAGTACAAGAAGTATCAATACAGAAGGTATTAGCTGATACAAAGGATAGTTCTCAAACATCATCTATAGTTCTTCAGAATGTAAGAGATATCGCATTTCAAAACCAACTTATAGAAGGTTATCTATCGGATAGATATGTGGTTGGTAAAGAAGAATTAGAGATTATTGGTGGTATTAATCAAGATATCAACAATAAGTTAGGAGCTCGACCAGGTCTGAAGAATATTATATGGAAACCAAAAACATTTGAGTTCTCTAATATGTTTTCATATGGTGAAAATAATGTAATAGATTTCAGTCAAATGAAAGGTGCTTATGGAATCTTCGCTCCAAATGCAAGTGGTAAATCATCATTGTGGGATGCTCTATCATTCTGTTTATTTGATAAGTGTTCTCGTACAAATAAAGCATTGGATGTACTAAACTATTCTAAATCAAAGTTTAATTGTAAGATAAATTTTGAAATAAACGGCGTTGATTACTTTATTGAAAGGATTGGTAAGAAATCACCTAAGAGGGGAACTGTAAAGGTTGATGTTGATTTTTATTGTATTGTAGATGGTGTTACTCATTCATTGAATGGTGAAGAGAGAAGAGATACTAACTCTATAATTAGACAATATGTTGGTTCATATGAAGATTTTATACTAACCGCAATGTCTAACCAATCTAACAGTAGTGGGTTCATTGAGAAATCACAGAAAGAAAAAAAAGAACTACTTGCCCAATTCTTAGATATGAATATATTTGAAGAATTGTATCAAATCGCCAACGAAGAGATTAGAGAGTTAAGTGCTCTACTAAAAGATTATAAGAACCAAAACTTTACTGATAAGTTGGTAGATGCTAAGAAAGAATTAAAAGAGAATACTATTATACTAAAATCTACAAAAAATAGATTTGAGGAATATAACGATAAGAGAGTTAAAACTCGTTCTAATATTTATGACTTAACATCAAAGTTAAAATCGGTAGATAATACAGTAATAGATACAGAATCTCTGATACAATTACAAAATGAATTAACCACTAAGATATCAGAAAAATCAGAAGAATGTGTTGGATATGCGGGTGAGTTAAGTAATTTAACCGATGAACTCAACGAAGTAGAATTTAAATATAATTCGTATGATTTGTTGGAATTAAAAACAAAACACTTACAATATGAGACTATTGTAAATAGAGTAGAGGTGATTGATTCTGAGATAAAGGTACTTAATTCTGATTTAGAACACGCTACAGAACATTTAGATGGAATTGGTTCGTTATCATTTGATGATGATTGTGAACATTGTGTAAAGAATCAAAATACACCATTTGCAAAAAAAGCCCAATCTTTAGAATCAGAAATAATTACTTTAAAAAACTCAATTATATCTAAAAATAACGAAATAGAAACATTAAATTTAGATAAATTTAAATATGATGTTACGAGTGTATTAAATACTATACAGGATTTAAAAACAAAAAAAGACTCACTACAGATTAAAAAAGATAAGTTAGAACTAACTAATAAATCTTGTAATTTAGAACATACTGAGTTAAAAACAAAACTAAAATCCGTTGTAGATGATATAGATAAATCTTTAGAACAAAAGGAATCTGTAGAGCATAATGAAAAAATACAAAATCAAATTATTAAATATAAAGAAGATTTAGATGAAATTGATTCTGTAATATTTGAAATAAATGATGAAATAATTGATATTAATGGTAATATACGAATTGCTGAAAATACTATTCAAACTGTAAATGATTCTATTGATAAGTTGGAAGGTATGGAAAAAAAATATGAAGGATATGAATATTATCTACAATGTGTAAAGAGAGATGGAATACCATATCAGTTGATTTCAGACATACTTCCTAAGTTAGAAGTAGAGATAAATAATATATTACAACCTATTGTAGATTTTCAAATCATACTAAGTACAGATGGTAGAAATATAAATTCATCTATTGCATACGGAACGGATGAATTTTGGCCATTAGAGTTAACAAGTGGTATGGAGAAATTTATTTCATCGGTGGCCATCAGAACTGCATTAGTAAACGTATCAAATTTACCACGTCCAAACTTCATAGCAATTGATGAAGGATTTGGTTCTTTAGATACGGATAACTTTAATTCTCTATATTTATTATTCGATTACCTAAAGAATCAATTTGATTTTATAGTTACAATTTCCCATATCGATAAAACAAGAGATATGGTAGACCAAATTATTGATATCACAAAAGTTGATGGATTTTCATCAATTAGATATTTATAGTTATAAAAAGAATAGATGGAGATTGAATGCCTTTAGTTTTTAAAAAATCTTTTAGAGATAGAGTTGATAACATAGCAGTATTAGTTGATGATAAGACATCATCATCGCCTAATTATTTTAGAGTATCAGATGTACCACAAATACTTACAAAGGGTAAGAACCTTATTAAGATTTCAGGTCACCCTACTAACCTAAAAGAAGACACACAAATATTTATAGATGTTAGGGATTCTAACGGAAACCCTATATATTATGAAATACCCGATTATATCGAAGATGATAAGAGTAGGGTAATTTCTATTTGGGTATATCATGATAAAGGTGATGATAATACTCCAAACGGTGAGGCTACTATTACATTAGTTGGTGTTGCTAATAATGATGTAGATGGGTTACCAGTACCAGCTTCTTACAAAAACAAACTTAATGTAAGATGGCAGACTAAAGTAAACGTTGATAGAGATAGAAGTAGTACAACTCCTATTATCTTTAATTCAAATGGGATAACTCCATCACTAATATTATCTGAAAGTATTGAAAGTTATCAAAATCAACCACAGAGTGGTAATGATTTAGATTTAACCGTTCAAGAAGGTAAAGTTAGATACATATTTAAAGGTAAGACTCCAATCGTACAGATAACAGATGGTACTACTTTCAATCAAGAGATGCAAGATAGTTCTATTATTTTATCAAACTTTACAACTCCAGCTACTCCTAAATCAAAAGAAGAACCTACTAATTTAAATTTCTTTAGTGGTTCTATTAAGAGAGTAACTAACACAACAACAGTTCAGTTAAATAACCCATACACCGCTTCTTTTCAAAATAGAGAGGGGTTAAAACATACTTATGATTCTGTAGAAGAGTCTGACTATAAGATAGAGTATTTTAGAACTAGCTCAAACGTAGCTACAGAAAATCAACGTTCTTTTGTAAACATTTCGTTTAACAATGTAGACCCGATAGCTGGTGTGGTTGATAAAATAAAAGTACTTCAAAAATCAGATGGGTTACCGGGTGAGTTTGAATTATTAAACGAAGTGGCAGTACCATTTAGTTCTTCATTTAGTGTGAAGATACCAATGCCATCTGAAAACTTACAAGACCCTAAATTATTAAAAATACAATATCTTAACTCAATTGGTGAGATATCAAGAACAGAAACTAATATAGGCCCATTTGTATTTCAAGGTGGTAATTCCTATATTGGTGGTTCACAAAACTTAATTAGTGGTTCTATCTTCGTATCTAATACTGTAGGAACTGGTATAGAACTTGGTGGTGCGAGTAGTGGGTTTATGCGTTCTGTGGGATTTGAAGGACAAACATCAGCATCTTTAGGAAAAGCTCCAGGTGGATTTGTAATCTATAGTGGTTCTGGTAATCTACAAATGGGTGTGGATACCTTAGAAGGTGTTGGTATGCAATTCATCGGTGATAACGATGAAAGACACCTTATATTCACAACTGCAAATGGTGGTTTGTTAGATGTTAAAACAGATAAGTTTTTCATTGGTACAGAAAACTCACAATTTATAAGTGGTTCTGATTCTAACATAGAAATTAGTTCATCATTATTTCACTTAGACCCTAAGAACAATTTATTAACAATTGGGGCCGATGCCGTAATTAAAGCGGGATTATCTGCCGATAGAATATTTACTCCTGCAATCATTGATGGAGCTCCATCAAACATAAATAATGCATCCTCATCTATAACACAAGATGGTTTTGCTAAGTTTACATCTGCTTCTATAGCAGGGTTTACGGTAAACGAATCAGAAATTAAATCAGCTGATGAATCATTAAGATTAAAGGCCGATGGTAACATAACAGCATCAAAAGTATTATTACAAGGTGGTACTATTACTGATAATGTAACTATATTAGGTTCAGTATCTGCTAACAGTATCCAAACTCCAGCAACAATTGGTGGTAACCCATCAACATTAACAAACGCCAGTTCATCTATTACAGACCAAGGGTTTGCATCGTTTAAATCAGCATCTATAGGTGGATGGGATATTACACCAAATACTATACAAGGTAGTAATTTAGTAATGAGACCAGAAGGTATCTTACAGACAAGAGATTTCGCAAGTGGTGTAAAGGGATGGAAGATTTCATCTGAAGGAAATGGAACGGCAGAGTTTGAGAATATTAGAATTAGAGGTACATTAAGAACAACTACCTTTGAAAAAGAATCCGTAAACGCCGTTGGTGGACAATTATGGGTTACTAATGCTACAACCCTAACAGGTTCAAATATCACATCAACTCAAACTACAATGTCTGTTAAGAATGCGAGTGGTTTTGCTGTAGGTGAAATCTTATTAGCTAAAAAAGTAGATGGAACTGGATTTCAAACAGAATATCTACTAATCGAATCAGCATCTATTGATGGTGATAATTCGGGAGCCGAAGAAGTACATGGTAGGATATATGTTCAAAGAGCATATGGTAGTGGTCAACAAGGTGAGTTTGTAGGTGATTTAGCATCATCAGCTCAAACATATGATGAAGGACAAGTTATTGTATCAACAGGTCTAAGTGGTAGTGGTTATATTAAAATGAACGCTAACCCAAAAGATACTGCAACTCCTTATATGGATATTGTTGAGAGAACAGGTAGTGGATTGTTTGATGCACAATTAAAAGTAAGATTAGGTGATTTAAGTGGATTGGCTAATTCCGATTATGTATTTGGAAATCCAAATCCAGGTTTTGGTTTAGCAACAGATAATGTATTCTTACAAGGTGGTATAATCGCTAACACAGGTTCTATTGCTGGTATTAAAATGACCGATGGTAAGTTATTTACAGGTAATGGTTCATATGGAAACTCAAATACAGGATTTTATGTTGATTCCGATTCTCAATTTTCATTGGGTAATAAATTAGTTTGGAATCCAACAACAGAGGCCTTAGTAATTAGAGGACAATTACAATTATCAGATGGTAGTGATGTAGGTTCTGCTCTTGCAGAGGCAACTTCATCTAATACTTCTAAAACAGTATCATTGGGTGCTAGTAATTATGTTATTACGTTTAACTCATTAGGTAACCAAGACCCAGCGGGACAGAGTATAACTTTAACCGCAACCGAACAAAATCACGCTGGAACTGTATATTACGAATTTTACAAAGGAGCTTCACTACAAGGAAGTAGAGGAACAACAAATACATTTGTAGCAGACCAATCTTCCGAACAACCATCTGCAACAACACCTGTTACATACGAAGTAAAAACATTCGAAGTGGCATCTGGTGGTTCTCAAATCGCAAGTGATTCATTAACATTATTTGGAGTTCAGGCAGGAGCGAGTGGAAGTGATGGAACATCAGGACAAGATGGGGTAGATGCGGTAACTGCTTTCTTAACTAATGAAGCTCATACATTTGGCGCTAATCCTGATAAGAGTATTGTATCTCTAACTGGTGGTTCAACAGATATGATTGTGTTTGAAGGGGTAACTGATAAAACAACATCTTATTCATATAGTAGAAGTTCAACTACATCAGTAAGTTCATCTATAGATGCAAACACAATTACAGTAACATCGATGGCTCACGATAGTGGTTCTATTATAATTACAGCAACCTCAGCAAGTACATCATTATCAAAAACAATGTCTTTATCCAAAGCAATTGCAGGACAAACTGGTTCTGATGGAGCAGATGGTAGTGATGGTGCGGCTGGTTTAGATGGTACTTCCGCAAAAACATTAGTTGCGAGTATCGATTCACAAGTAATGGCATTTGATGATACATCAGATACTTCAGCAACACCAACCGAAGTTGTATTCTCATTTAACCAACAAAACTTAAACGCTGCTATTGGTAGTTCTGATATCACAATATCAACTGCTGGTGGTAATGTAACGAATTTTGGATTCGATAATAATAGTGTAACAAATAGTAGTGGTAAACATAGTGGTATATCATCAGGTAGTATATCATTTACAGGTGCATTAAATAGTGGTGGATTAAATTCTACTAAATCTAACTTCCCAGTAACCATTTCGGTAACTAAAGATGGGTTGAGTGATTCAATCAAACTCTTTAAAGTAGAAGGTGGAGCAGATGGTACAGCTGGTGCAGATGGTACTGATGCCGTAACAACATTCCTTACTAATGAATCCCATACCTTTACCGCAGAAAGTGATGGTACTATTATTTCTTTCATTGGTGGTTCAACCGACATGGAAGTATTTGAGGGAGTAACAAACTCAACGGCCAATTATACAATATCCTCATCAAGAGGATTGGGTGTAACCGCCACAGATAGTGGAAAGACAGTAACTATAAGTGGTATGACACACGATAGTGGTTCGGTTACAATAACCGCAACATCTGCAAGTGTATCACTTTCTAAATCGATGTCATTAACTAAATCTAAACAAGGAACAGCTGGTTTAGCAGGTTCTGATGCTAAGATTCTTACAGTTTCATCTGATTCACAGGTATTCTCATTCCCATCGGCATCTTCATCAACTGCGATTGATGATGATATTTTAATCACAATTAATCAACAAAACCTAAGTGGTACTGTAGGTGGTGGTGATTTTACAATCGTAGATGCGAATGGTAGTACTCTATCAGACCCAACACTCTCAGCAAGTGTAACAGATGGAAGTGGGCAAGTTACTGGTACTATTACATTTAGTGGAACTGTTAGTGGAGATAAAACAAAACTTCCTTTAACAATTACAGTATCTAAGGATTCTTTAGAAGATTCAATAAAAATATTTGGAATAGATGGTGGTAATGAAGGACAAGATGGTGCTGCTGGTGCTGATGCGGTAACTACTTTCTTAACTAATGAATCTCATACATTCCCTGCAGACTCAAGTGGAAGTATAGCATCTTTTGTAGGTGGTAGTACTAATATGGAAATTTTTGAGGGTATAACAAACAAAACATCTCTATATACAATTTCATCATCTGTTAGTTTAGGTGTTACTGCAACAGATAATAGTAATACTGTTACTATTGGTGGGATGAATCATGATAGTGGTAGTGTAACAATCACTGCAACATCTGCAAGTGTTAGTTTATCTAAGATAATGTCTTTAACAAAAGCACGACAGGGTTCTGATGGTTCTGATGGAACATCTGCTAAATTATTAATTGGTAGTTTAGATTCTCAGGTATTCGCATTTACTGATTCTACAGATACAACATCCGAACCAGAAAAAGTATTCTTTAGTTACCAACAACAAAATTTATCAGCAGCAATTGTAGCAGGTGATTTAACAATTACAACTGCTGGTGGTTCTAATATTACCAATTTTGATTTTAATAATGCTGATGTTAGTAATGGTACAGGTATCGTAAGTGGTTCTATTGTATTCTCACAAGCATTAAATAATGGTGGAGTTGCGGCAACTAAATCAAACTTACCAATAACTGTATCTGCTACCAAAGATGGATTACAAGATTCAGTTAGGGTATTTAAGGTAGAGGGTGGTTCTGATGGTACAGATGGAGAATCTGCAAGAACAATGATTCTTACAAACGAATCTCATACATTCGCCGCTCAACCAAATGGAACAATAATTTCATTCACAGGTGGTGATACAGATGTAGAAGTTTTTACAGGTACATCAAACACAACATCTGATTATTCTATAAGTGCGGCATCTACAACATCTGTTAGTTCATCTGTTAGTTCAAATACGGTTACAGTAACCTCTATGGGACATGACAGTGGTTCTGTTGTTGTAACCGCCACTTCGGCAAGTGTTAACTTACAAAAGTTATTTTCATTAACAAAAGCTAAACAAGGTGCTGATGGTGAAGATGGGGCATCTGGTGATAAGTTTGCCGATACATCTATTTCAACTACAATAAATTTATCAACATTAAATATAAATGATACAATAACATTTACGGCAGATACTGGATTAGCTTGGACGGCTGGTTTAACTGCAGTGGTTGCATATGATGGTAGTAACTCTATTACAGGTACAGTAAACTCATACAACTCATCCAACGGTTCAATGAGTATAAATGTTGATTCTATAGTTGGTACTTCTACTCAAACAACATGGACATTAAATTTAGGTGGAACTGCTGGCCCACAAGGTGTTAGTGGTGTAAGTGCTAAATCATTAGTAGCGAGTACAGATTCTCAAGTATTCTCATTCCTAAGTGCGAGTGATTCTACGGCAGAACCAACATCAATCATATTCTCATTTAACCAACAAAATTTAAATGATTCAATTGGAAGTTCGGATGTTACAATAACCGCAGGTGATGGTACTAATATTACTGGATTTGGATTTGATAACAATTCGGTTACCGATGGAACGGGTATCGCAAGTGGTAGTATTTCATTTAGTGGTGGTACATCTGCTGGTGGTTTAAATTCAGATAAAACTAAATTACCTGTAACTATATCTGTTACTAATGATTCTTTAACAGATTCTATAAAAGTATTTAAAGTAGAAGGCGGAACATCTGGAACAGATGGAACAGATGGTTCTGATGCGGTTACAACATTCTTAACAAATGAAGCTCATACGTTTGCATCACAAAACGATGGTACAATTGTATCATTCTCAGGTGCTCAAACAGATATGGAAGTATTTGAAGGGGTTACGAATAAAACATCTGTATATACTTTTTCAAAATCAGATGGATTAGGAGTTACTTCATCTATAACTGGTAAGACGGTTACTGTTAGTGGAATGACACATGATTCAGGTTCCATAACTATTACAGCGGTATCTGCAAGTACATCATTAAGTAAAACAATGAGTTTAGTTAAATCTAAACAAGGAACTGCTGGTTTGGCTGGAGCTGATGCTAAGTTATTAACTATTACTTCGGATTCTCAAGTATTTGCATTCCCATCAGCATCTTCATCAACTCCTGAAGATAATGATATCTTACTTATTATTAACCAACAAAACCTAAGTGGTACTATAGGTGGTAGTGATGTAACGATTAAAGATGTAAGTGGTAATACCTTAACAGACCCAACATTTGTTTCAAGTGTAACAGATGGAACTGGGCAGGTAAGTGGTTCAATAACGTTTAGTGGAATGGGTTCAACTGTTGGTGGTGTAAAAACAAAACTTCCTTTAACAATTGAAGTCACTAAAGATGGATTAGAGGATAGTTTAAAAATATTTAAGGTTGAGGGTGGGACATCCGGAACGGATGGAACTGATGGTTCTGATGCAGTAACTGCTTTCTTAACCAATGAATCTCATACCTTCCCCGCTGATTCGACTGGTGCTATCGCATCCTTTGTGGGTGGTAGTACTGAAATGGAAGTTTTCGAAGGAGTAACAAACAAAACATCTCTATATACAATTTCATCCTCAAGAGGATTGGGAGTTGTTGCAACAGATAGTGGTAATACCGTTACTGTAAGTGCTTTAGGACACGATAGTGGTTCATTAACAATCACCGCTACTTCTGCGAGTGTATCACTTTCTAAAACGATGAGTTTAACCAAAGCACGACAAGGTGCAGATGGTGATGATGGTACATCGGCTAAGTTATTAGCAGGTTCGTTAGAATCACAAGTGTTCTCATTCCTAAGTGCAAGTGATAATACTTCAGACCCATCAGAAATTATATTTACATTTAATCAACAGAACCTTAATGGTACAATAGGTAGTGGTGATATTACAATCTCAACCGCTGGTGGTAATGTTACTAACTTTGATTTTGATAACAATGATGTTAGTAATGGTACTGGTGTTGTTAGTGGTAGTATCACATTTGCTGGTGCATTAAATAGTGGTGGGTTGAATTCTACTAAATCTAATTTACCTGTTACAATTACAGCAACTAAAGATGGATTGAGTGATGCTGTAAAAATATTTAAGGTTGAGGGTGGGACATCTGGAACAGATGGTACTCCTGGTACTGATGGTGTTTCGGCCGTTACCGCATTCCTAACAAATGATTCTCATACTTTACCATTAAGTTCATCTAATACAATTATATCACTTACAGGAGCAAGTACTGAGATAGAAGTATTTGAAGGAACATCAAACAAAACTTCATTATATACCGTTACTCAAAATACACCATCTCACTTTACAACTACATTGAGTGGTAATGAATTAACAATTACAAGTGGTTCATTCCCACATACAGGTTCTATTGTATTAACTGCAACTTCCGCATCTGTAAGTTTGGCAAAAACAATGTCAATCTCTGTTGCAAGACAGGGTGATGATGGAACAGATGGTAATGATGGGGCTCCTGGTGTAAACGGAACATCTGCAAAAATATTAACAATCACATCCGATTCTCAAGTATTCGGATTTGATAATTCGGTTGATACAACCGCAACTCCATCATCAATTGTATTTACAGTAGCTCAACAAAATTTAGCTCATACAATAGATACAGGTGATATTACAATTACAAAAGCTGGTAGTAGTACACTTACTACTCCATCTTTAAGTGGTACAGTTAGTGGTGGAACAGGACAACAAACATTTACAGTTCCATTCTCATCTCTAACAAAATCCGATTTACCATTAACGGTATCGGTATCAAATAACGCAAATAATTTATCTGATTCAACTAAGATATTTAAAGTAGTCGGTGGTGATACAGGTTCAGATGGGGCCGCAGGTTCGGATGCAGTAACCACATTCCTTACGAATGAAGCCCATACATTTGCCGCTCAAAATGATGGAACAATTGTATCGTTTGTTGGGGCAACTACGGATATGGAAGTATTCGAAGGTGTAACTAACTCAACTGATAATTATACATTTACACGAACAAATGGCACTGGTGTAAGTTCAACAATCTCAACAAACACTATTACTGTTACTGCGATGACTCACGATAGTGGTTCTGTTGATATTACGGCAACAAGTGGGAGTACATCATTAACTAAAACAATGAGTTTAGTTAAATCTAAACAAGGTACTGCAGGTTTAGCTGGAGCTGATGCCAAATCAGTTTCATTAATAGCTGATTCTCAAACATTCGCATTTGATAACTCTGTTGATACAACGGCAACACCTTCATCTATAAACTTTACAGTTAATCAACAAAATTTAAGTGGTACGATTGGAACATCAGATATCACAATTACAAAAGCAGGTGGTTCTGCATTTACAACTCCAACATTAGGTGGTTCTGTAACTGATGGAAGTGGTACAAGAACATTCACATTACCATTCTCATCATTCAGTAAATCTGATTTACCACTTAGTATTTCGGTATCTAAAGATTCACTAAGTGATTCAGCTAAGGTATTTAAAATTGTAGGTGGTGATACTGGTTCTGATGGTTCTCCTGGAACAGATGCAGTAACGGCATTCCTTACTAACGAATCTCATACATTTGCAGCTGATTTTAGTGGTAGTATCGCATCCTTTGTGGGTGGTTCAACAGATATGGAAGTATTTGAAGGAGTTGCTAATAAAACTTCCGAATACACATTCACCAGAACATCAACCACTTCAGTAAGTTCTTCTATTAGTTCTAATACAGTTACTATAACCTCTATGGGACATGATAGCGGTTCAGTAGTAATTACTGCAACTAAGGGAGCTACATCACTTAGTAAAACAATGAGTGTTGTAAAATCCAGACAAGGTGGTGTTGGGGCAAAAGGAGATACAGGAGCTGCCGGAACTAATGCGAAGGTAGTATCATTACTTGCCAATAAATCCGTAATTACATATAATGGTTCTGATGTTGAAACTCCATCATCTCAAACTATTACATTAACCGCTACAGACCAAAATCATAGTGGTACGGTATATTACGAATTCTTAAAAGATGGTTCATCACAACAAAATTCAACAACGGCCACATTTACGATTAACACAACTGCTGAAAAACCTACATCTACTGGAAACGTATCGTATGTAGTAAAGACAAGAGAAGGTGGGACAAGTGGAACTGTTATAGCAGAAGATAGTGTATCCATATTTGGTGTAAAATCTGGATTAGATGGTACGGCAGGAACTGATGGAACATCTGCCATTACCGCATTCTTAACATCCGATGGAGATATAGTTCCAGCCGCAAGTGATGGTACAGTATCATCGTTTGTTGGTAGTGGAACTGAAATGATAATCTTTCAAGGAGCTACTGATGTATCTTCAGATTATACAGTAACTAGAACAAACTCTACAGGTCTTTCATCAACACTAAGTACGAGAGTACTAACAATAACGGCATTAACACCAGATAGTGGTTCTGTAATACTTACTGCAACTTCTGCAAGTGGTAATGTTGGACAAGTACAAATTTCCAAAACATATTCAATTGGTAAATCAAAACAAGGTGATACTGGAGATACAGGAGCCGCTGGTTCAAATGCAAAAACTGTTACTCTAACCGCTGCCTCTAATATATTTGTAAAAGCACAAACGGGTACAGTAACTCCATCATCAATTGTTATTACAGCAAATGGACAAAACTTAACTCAAGCGGGTACTTTTAGTACAACTGCTGGAACATTAACATCTACATCTACAACAACCTCTGGTGGTTCTACTACTGTTACAAGTGGTAACTTTGTAGATGGTATGGTAATAACATATACCGCACATTCAAATGATGGTAGTATATCGGATAGTGTAACATTAAAGGAATTAGATGAAGGTAGTGGTAACATAACCGCAATCTTAGAAAATGAAGCTCACGTACTTCCTGCTAATGCAAGTGGAGTTGTATCTTCTTACTCAAATAGTGGAACTAAGATAAGTGTATTCGAAGGTGCTACTGCATTGGATTATGATGCAAGTGGAACTACGAATGGACATTGGACTGTTTCTACATCACAATCACCTTCATCAACAATTACAATTGGTAGTATTTCAGATTCAACAAATGATGCAGTGGTTGGAAATCATTCATCTATGGATAATAGTACTGATTCTGTAACGATAACATACGCAATTAGTGGTAAAACATTAAATGGAACTGCATTTAGTTTTAATAAAACCCAAACATTAGGAAAAGCGAAAACAGGAGCAACAGGACCACAAGGTGATAATAATCAAGACTTCTCATTCTTAGGTGCAAGTTTAACTGGTATCGGACCAATTAGTTCTGCAGGTTTATTAATGACTTCTAATGTATTTGGATTCCACAATGGAATAAGTGGAACAAATGGAGCACTAACAGATTTTACATCATTCTTAGATAGTAGTGGTAATTTTTATTTAGGTGGGAATGCTAGTGGAGCTAGTAATCCAACAGATGGTTACTTCGCATGGAACAATACCGATAAATCATTATTGATTAGTGGTTCTAAAGCAACAATAGCTGTAGATAAATTTTTCGTAGGTACTAAAACTTCACAATTCCTTAGTGGTTCAAATGGTAACATAGAAATATCATCTTCTAAATTCCATATTAAACCTGATGGGGATGTTATTGTAAGAAAGGTTTCAGCAGATGAAGGAACAATTGGTGGTTTCGAACTAACTGATACTCAGATTAATTCTTCAAATGATAATCTAATCCTAAAGGCATCAGGACAAGTTACGGCATCTACTTTATTATTGACTGGTGGTACTGTTGCAGGAATGCCAGTTAGTTCAGATGAAATTGCCGTAGGTGAAGTTCTTAAACTAAAACAATCAGGTCAAATCACAGGTTCATCTGTATTATTTAGTGGTGGTAACATCGGTGGATTCCAATTAGAAGATAGTTCATTATATCAAAATCCAACCGCATTACCTTTATTAAGTGCTAGTTTTCAATTAAAACAATCATTTGGTGATTACGGTAATGTTCCACCGTTTGAATATTCAATTAAATTCGGAAGTCAAAACTTCTATATAGATGATTTAGAAACAAATTGTCCTCCTGAGTATTTGGGAGAACTTATAAAATCAGGTTCTATTTTATCATCTTCTAATTTTAGTACTTATTCACAAGGTCTTTTCCAATACGGTACAAGTTACTATAATGAAACTAAATTTGTAGTTGTTGAATCATTTGACCCTAAGTCTGGATTTATAAAATTGGGACATGATTACAGACTTAGCTACTATAGTGTATTTGGTGGTGGTCCTGGAACAACAAGAGTTCATGTAGTACAAGGTGTAGGTTTTAATCCACAATATACAAACGGAACTAATGATGGTGGAGTTTCAACAAGTAATTATACTGCATTTAATAAATTAAATGAAACTAAAAACTTAACTTTAGATGATAAAGTAACAACTAAATTAATATTAAGTTCATCTGCAGAAATTAAATCAGAAATAGGTAAAATTGGTAGTTTTACAATAACAGGTAGTAATGTAGTTGTTACCGATGATGTTTTAGATAGAGAGCCGATTTATGACTTTAGAGTATATGTAGAGGATGCTACTTTACCAAACGCCGCTCTATCCGCTCCTAGAGCTGACTTAAATAACGGTACACCGTTACAACTTTATATTGGTGATGAGTTTTGGGATATTGCGGATATAACAAATGTTGGTTCTAATGGTTCTACGAATGAAGGGTATGGTTATTATTTAGCAATATCTTCATCCGCTAGAAGTTCAAGTAATTTAGTTTATGACCAATCACAACTAAATGGATTAGGAATGTTTACAGGTTCGGCAGCTGCTCAATCTGGACAAAGTATTAGTGGTTGGCCAAGAGGTGGAAATGCTGGTGGTAGTACAACACTTTTAGACCATAGAGGCTTTTCTTATATCCCACGTACTACTAATAGTTTAGGACAAAATGAAAATTGGTATCTTAAATATTTTGATATCACTACATTACAATCAGGTGATACAGATGATTTCATTAACGCTAGAGTAACATTCTTATCAGAATCTATCAACAATACATTTAACAAATTTACTGTATTTGCTCAAACAGCTTCTGTTGTTGGAAATTATTCAGATAGAGATACTCATGAAGGTGCTTTAAGTTTACAATTTGTATCTACAACTACTTCACCAATTGGTGAGGAATTACCATCAGAAGGTTTTTACGCTCAAGCTCTTTTGATAGACGGTGGTGGTGCGAAGATGAGTCAGTTGGCAACAACTTCTTCAGCGGCAAGTTCTTATCATTCCTCTCAGTTTGTTTCATTTGTAACAAATGAATCAAAAGCTAACTTCTATGAATCACAAACAATAGAAAGAGGATTACCAGTTGCAACTCAAGATTTAATAACAAAACTTACAATAGATGGTAAATATATTCAACAAATTATTAACCAAACAACGGCATCATCAATTTATGTCGGTAATAGTGTTGCTAACTATTGGGGTCATTCATCACAAGATGGAATAACTCTTGAAGAATTAATAAGAGAATCGCCATTTTTATATAATTCAAGCTTGGCCAATAATGGAATAACCGATAGAGATTACGCGGCATTACAAGATGCGTGTGTAACTATTGCTGGAGATTATACAAATACAGATTTAGAAAATACGTTTTTAGAAACAGCTGGTTTTGAGATGGTTGGTTCTGCATCAATGCATTTTATGCCATACTATGATATTGACCAATTTGATAGACAGTCCACTGGAAGATTCACATCAGGACAAGATGGATTTTTACCTTATTATGGTACACCAGAGTATTCTTTTCCAAATTTCATCACTTCAGCTGAAAGTGAGGGTGGTAGTAACATAAGTTACACTATGCGTAATCCAGGTGGTGGTAAGCATATGTTGGTGTTAGATAAAGGATATATTTTAAACCCATTGGTAAATATTGCAATATCAAACTTAAACAAACTCTTACTAGGCTCACCTACTACAGGTTTTAACGGCCAGCTGACTGAAGGTGAAGGTGAAGGTGAAGGTGAAGGTAACAATACTTTACTTACTTGGGATAAGTATGGTGTTGATGCAGCTGGAACGTATAATGATACCGGCCGAACTAGATTTGGAATTCCATTTGAAGTATCACATACATATGTAACTGGTTCTGCCTCTAGAGGTACTAAGATGATATTGAAAAATGCAATCTATCCAGAAAATGTAGCGGTTAGAGGTACTATTGATTCTGAAAATTTACGAAGTAGAGTTATTGAAGGAATTGAAATAAGTGTAAATGACCTTTTAGATGAATCTGGTGATGATAGCTTCGATATAACAGAAAGAATTTCCGATAATGTAGTAGAAACAAATGCGAGTAGTGAGTTACGAACTTTATTAGAAGCAAATGGTGGTATAGATGGTTCACAAGAAGAGTTCTTTGTAAAACTATCATTCGCAGAGGAAAGTAAATTCGGTGAAGGTACTATTAGAATGGGAACTACATCTGGTTCACTAAGAAATTCTACTGTATTATCTATTAGTAGTAGTGGTGAGATATCATCATCAAATTATATTCAAAAACCAGATGGACAAGTAACGGGTTCTAAAATTAACTTTACAGGTGGTAAAATATCTGGTTCTGATATGTCTATATTCGCAAATGAGTTTGAATTTAAAGATGATAACAATAATGGAATTATAAAAGGTAATAAAACTACATTTGAAATTAGTTCTTCATTATTTAATTTAAAACCAACATCATTAGATGTAAAAGGTAATATACAGGCAGAACAGGTTTATGGGCAAGATACATTCTTAGCTGGTAAGGTAGTTAATACAGGTGTAAGAAACCCAAATAGTATTACTGTAAAATATAATTTACCATTTGTCGAAGCTTATTCACAAGATTCTAATGATACGAGGTTAACCGAGTCTACAGTTGAAAGTGGATTTATAATGAGTGGTTCATCTACTATATTGAACCAAACAGGTTCTAGGATTCAAGGTAACCACGTTAGATTTACTTTATCTTCTAACTTACAAAGTACTCCACAATTTTTAACACCAATAACTGCTGATGGTGTTGGGTATCCTGAAGAATTTAAGAGTTGGAAAGATATTAGTGGTGTAAATAATGATTATGTATTTGTTTCAAATACTTCCGCAAGAACGGCCGCCGATGCATCCGCATCTTTATCTTCAAACCTAATTGGAAATCAGTTAGTATTTAACGAAGCTACTTCTTCTGCATTATTATTCCAATCATCATCAAATAGTTTCCAATCAATAACAACGGATACTATTAACTTATTTGATGTTTTAAAAGAAGATAGAAGGAATGTACACTTACAATTTGCAGTTAGAGGAACAGCTCACCCATCTACAGGTTCATTTAATGGATACAATCCTGAATACCAAGTACAAGTTTTAGATACATCAGGTTCTAACGTAGTTTGGGAAAAAACTTATAAAGATACAAAAGCAACTCATAAAAATTGGGCAGTGTTTGATGTACCAATGACAGATATTGCAACATTCTATAAACAAAATATAGAATTCAACAAATCTACAGGTTCATTTGATGAAGGAACTTATTTGGGTAATCCACAATCATCTGGTCTGAAAGTAAAAATAAATATGAGATATAGTGGTTCACGTTTGATGAGCCAAAGATTAACTGAGGGTACTAGATTCGGTGGAAAAAATACCGCAAATGAATCATTTACTTTAGGATTCGCACTTACTGAAATGAGAATGGTAGAACCTGTTAGAGCTACTTCTATTGATACTCAAACAGTTCACTTTAAAGATACTTATATGACTTGGCATGATAATCCTGCAACTACTGGTCATTATGGAAACTTTGTTCCTGAATTTACTTCATCTGCAACAACTTCTAGTTTTGCATTAGGTGCTCCAACGGAGAAGTGGGAATCGATATATTTAGATTTAAAAGAAGATAATCAATATCCTGTTGAAACACTTGTAGGTGATGTTTCTCAATCAAATAAATTTGTAAGAATAAACACACATACAGGTAAACTAACATTTACATCTGCATCTGCAGGTAGTGGTGGCGGTGGTGGTGGAAGTTCATACTCTTTACCAACGGCGGCAGCTAATACATTAGGTGGTATAAAGGTAGGAACTAATTTAAGTATTTCAAATGGTGTTTTATCTGCAACTGATACTAACACAACGTATTCTGTTGGAGATGGTGGGTTAACTCAGAAGAATTTTACCTCAACATTAAAAACTAAGTTGGATGGTATTGCCACAAATGCAAACAACTATAGTTTCCCTTACACAGTTTCAGCCGCGGCCGGCAATAGTACGGTAGTTCAACGAAATGGTAGTGGTTACATATTTGGTAACTTCTTAAATATGACAGGCACTTTTGCTACAAGTGCTCAGACCTCTGGTATGGCCAGATTTACTGGTACAAATGGAACTGATACTTATGGTCGTTCTTACACTGCGGCCGCTGCAAGAACATTACTAAATGTAGCTGATGGTGCTAATGTTGGTCTACCACTATCTGGTGGTACTATGACTGGTGCTATTGCGATGGGTAATCAGAACATTACAGGTATTAATAATCTTGTTATAAACGACCCTGGTCCAACTGAAGGTATAAGTTGGAATGGTGGTAATACAAAAATAGTTGAATCACCAAATGATTTAACAACAAACTCTGCGGGTAACTTACAATTTGTATATGGTTCAACTCGAAGAATGAGTATCACCAACACAGGTGCTGAAGTCAATGGAGCATTTACAGTTTCAGGTTTGAGTGGAAGTGGAAACAGAATGGTTATTGCCAACGCTAGTGGTGTATTATCAACACAAGCAATACCATCTGGTGGTGGTGGAAGTGATATTTCAATGGATGGTAGTACTACTAATGGGTTAGTAACTTATGGTGGAACTGATAACATTGATGTGGAAACAAACCTAACTTTTGATGGTACTAATTTAGTAACTTCATCTGGCCCTACAGGTGGTAGACTTAGGTTTGGAGATGGAACTTATTCTTCACCAACATATGCATTTGCTGGAGATACGGATACAGGTATGTGGTTGGGTGGAGCAGCTGATTTGAGGTTTTCAGTCGGTGGTACTACGAGAATGCAATTAAATGCTAACGGACTTAGAGTTGATGATGCGATTGGTGTAAATGTTGCAGCTTCTTCAACCGATGGTAGAATTGATGCTGGTAACGATATTGTTGCATACTCTACTTCAGATGAGAGATTAAAAGAAAATGTTAAAACCATTGATAGTTCTTTATCTAAAGTTTTACAAATCAGAGGTGTTGAATTTGATTGGAAAGAACTTACAGAAGAAGAAAAGAAAACTATACATGGAAACGAAGGACATGATGTAGGGGTTATCGCACAAGAGATAGAAAAAGTACTACCAGAGGTGGTTACTGAAAGAGAAAACGGATACAAAGCCGTTAAGTACGAAAAGATAGTTCCACTACTAATTGAAGCTATAAAAGAACAATCAGATACGATTGAAAAATTAACCGAAAGAATTAATAAATTAGAAAAAGGTTCTAATAATTAATTAAACTATATTTATTACTATGGGAAAACTAATTAAAGAGTGGGTTAAGGGAATCTTAACTGAAGGAATAGAAAAAAAGGTAGTAGTTTACGCTGGTAGATTCCAACCCTTTCATAAAGGACATAATGCCACTTACGAACATTTAGTAAAACAGTTTGGTAGAGATAATGTTTACATTGGTACATCCAATAAAACAGATAATCTTAAATCACCATTTAAGTTTAACGAAAAGAAAATGATTATGATGAAGATGTTTGGAATATCATCATCTAAAATCGTTCAAATAAAAAACCCATACGCTCCTAAAGAAATTATAGGTAAATTTAATAAAGATACTACAGCATTTGTAACTGTTGTTGGTGAAAAAGATAGATATAGATTAAAAGGTAAGTATTTCGAACCATATCATCCTGATAGAATTGAAAAAGGATACGAAGAAACAGGATATGTTTATGTAGCACCAGCTCAAAGTGGTGGTATTAGTGGGACTGAGGTTAGAAAATTATTATCGTTAGGTAATGATGATTCTAAAAAGAAAGGTTTCAAAAAAGCATACGATGGTAAATTTAATCCAAAAATATATAAGTTTATAACTACTAAATTAGGTAAAATAACTAATCAAATGGAAAGTTTTCTATCTACGTTTGATTTTAATAAACTATTATCCGAATCCACCTCAACTATAGTTGGTGTAGATGATGGACCAGGTTTTTCTTATGGTAATTCTAAATCATATAAAGCGGTTGGTGAAGAAACTGCTAAAAGATTGGGATGGCAAGTAGTTGATTATATATTAGATGATGATAGTGATACCGTATATGCTGATGATGAAAGAAGTTTAGAAGATAAATACCCAGTATCATTTTTTCCAGCAGGTATCGATGGATTAGATGCACAATCACAAAGATATATTGATTTAAAAGGTTCACAGGCATACAAGACTTGGGCAAAACATATTACAAATGTAGCAACTACAGTTGGATATAAATTAATTGATTTCTTAGATGCAGAAGAATCTATTGAGGATACGAAAGATGCATCTGTAACAACACCATCACCAGAAGAAAGATTAAAAGATGGTGATGATAAAACAACTAAGATTCAAGAAGGATTGATTACCGAAGGTGGAGCATATGGACATATGGCTCACCCATTCGATACCGATATGAATCTAACTTTTGGTGATTTAAAAACAATCATATCAAACGCATTAAATGGTAAGTTAGAGTTCACAAGAGAAAAAACAGATGGACAAGCACTTGCTATTAGTTATAGAGATGATAAAGGTTTAATCGCCGCTCGTAATGGTGGACACTTAAAGAATAGTGGTGAAAACGCATTGGATATTAGTGGAGTAGCATCTAAGTTTCAAGGTAGAGGTGGATTAACAGATGCATACAACTTCGCTATGAAAGATTTATCTAACGCAATCAAATCATTATCAAAAGCACAAAGAGATAAGATATTCAATCAAGGTTCATCCTTTATGAATATAGAAGTTATATTCCCAACATCAGTAAATGTAATTCCTTATGGACAACCACTATTGGTCTTTCATGGAACAATGCAATATAATATGGATGGGAAGGCAATTGGAGCTGATACATCAGCAGCAAGAATATTAGCTGGTATGATTAAACAAATAAATCAAGATGTACAAGATAATTACACAATACAAGGACCACCTGTAGTTAAGTTACCACAATCAGAAGAACTCTCAAAAAAACAAAGTAAATATCACTCAGCATTAAACAAAATCCAAAAAGAATTTAAACTAAAAGATTCTAATGGTGTAGCTGATTACCATCAAGCATGGTGGGAACA
>VMHT01061638.1_pt1 | contig 23235 bp, 42 predicted proteins | sample 4693611 | NCBI WGS metagenome assembly VMHT01 (sample SAMN12280063, study PRJNA550983) | marine metagenome | isolation source: seawater sampled from same location over 5 years 0.02-0.2 micron viral filtrate | place: USA: collected off the coast of southern California halfway between the port... ...
ATGATTTATCTCCATCTAATGTATCTGATTTTTCTCCAAACTCCATAAAGTATTGAAGTCCGCTACAACCACCACTTAATACACCAACTCTAAGATGGTGAGTGTCGGGTGATTTATTTTCTTCTTTTAAACTTTGTACTAGTTGGTTCTTTGCTCTATCTGTGATTGTAACACTCATGTTAATAAGTTTTTGAATCAAAGTTATCAGGATACTTTGATTTATTAATTTGATTTTTTATTGTATCTAATGAATTTTGAGTACCTCCTTTATGATTTAACCAATAGCTTATTGCACCTCTATCATTAATCCATCTTTCTTTTTTATTCCAATCAAACCAAGGATGATGATAATAGGGTTCTCCTTTATAAGAGTTTTTCCATCCAGTTTGTTCATAGAATATTCGTTCCTCTTCTTCGGTTACGATTCCATCTTTATCTAAATCAGCTTCATCAAATGAATCACTATCATCATCTTCTACATCCATTAACAATGTTTTTTGTAGTTCTGTAAGTTCCTCTTCTTTATCTACTTCATCTACTTCATCATATAACTTTCTCTTACGAATTACTTTATCTTTTTTAACAATTCCCCTATCAACCATTACTGCGTTGTTAAAAGCGATTACAAGAGCAACTGCAAGAGGGTCAAATACAAATATAATGATTAGAATAAACCAATTAATAATCTGGTCCATAGGTCTATCTAATAATCCACTAAGATATTCAAGTGGTCCTAATTCAGATGATACACCTTCCATTGATTCTAAATCTAATATCTTTAACTGAATTGATTGTAATGAATCAGATGCTACTTCTCTTTTTGCTTGAACAGATTTACGATTCTCTTCTTCAACTTCGATACGTTTTTGTGCCAACCTAAGTTCGGAAGTTGATATCGTGGTTCTAACGCCTCCAACCACCGAGGTGTCTCGTACTTGGATTTGTTGAGATTTAGCATTGGAAAGAGTACCAATGTTAGTAGAAATTCTTTTAAGTTCTTCATCATATCTTATTACATCATCACCCCAAAACTGTTCTTTCTGTTCTAGGAATGCTAATTGTTTTTCTTTTATACTGTATTGATTAAATGTATCTTGAAATGCAGATGTTAAAAATCCATAGATACCTAATGATGTTATAAGGATTAGGATAACTACTGCAATACTTAGATAGATTCTAAATGATTTGTTTATCTTTTCCCAATAGTTGTAAAGGTATCCTGCAGTAATAAGTTTAGCTAGTTCTAATGAACTTGCCATTATTATTACAGAAAAAGATGCACCAGCAAATAGTTTCGATAATCCACTTACCGAAAAGAACGCAGCATTAAACGCTACAAATAATGCGGATAACCCCAATAATATTGTTCTAAATTTCATAAAGAGTTACCCCCTTTCAATAAATTCCTTGACTTCTTCGAGTGATTTCTCAATTTGTTGTAAATAAGTACTAGCTGTTTTAGGGTCAGCTGGTCTTTCACCTGTTACCATTTCTTTTACTACTTTAGATTTGTTTACACATGAATCTAGTACGTTTGAAACTTTTTGTTTGTAAATATCTTTCATTTGATATAGTTTATTGTATAAGTATAAATATTAAGATATAAAAAAAGGGGAAATTAATCCCCTTTTCTTATTTTTGATTAATTGAGTTTTAATAAGAAATCTTTAAAGACTTTGCCTTTTTGTTTACTTTCTTATCAATGAGGAGAGTGAGTAACCCATTATCAAATTTAGCAGTTGTTTTTGTACCATCGTAATCAGTACCAACTGTTAATACTAAATCAATCTCCTTAACAAAAGAAGAAGTAGCTTCTCCTTTTGTAGATTTGACTGTGATTTCTTCATCTGTAACATCTACTGTAATATCTTTTGGATTATGTCCAATAGTGTTAATTGTAACTTGTTGTTTACCATCTTCTAATATTGTTGCTTCAAATTGTGAATTCAATCTATCAGTTGGTTTTGTTGTATAGATATCCTTAAAAAAGTTATCTACGAAATTTTCATTAATTGTGTAAAACATAATATTCCTTTTTTTAATTATACATTTACTATCTATTGTACCAAATCCGTACCAATTTATTTTGTCAAGGTATAGTATGACATTTTGTCAGTTTTGTCAAGGTATAACATGACAAAGTGTCATTCTGTGTCAGGTTCAATTTCAAGACCTGTTAATGCTCTATATAATATTTCCAAAGATTCTTCGTTCATACAAAACCCCAATCCATTTGAATTTGCAAGTTCTACTATAAACTCTCCCTTCTTTATACCAAACTCTTCATATTCGTCATCTGAACTAGATACTAGAGTAACACAATCATCTTCAGGATTATCCTTTGGAATAGGTAATACATAATATGTGTGATAAAGTGGTTCGCCTGATTCTTCATCATATCCATCTTTTTCACTATACTCTTCCCACTCTTGTCTTTCAAAAGTTTCTTTGGTTATGGGTACTAATGGAAACTCTATGAAATCTTTTTTCATTCAAGAACTATCTTTATAGTATCTGTAATAAGATATTCTCTAATAGTACCTGTTAGTATAAGAGTATCTCCTACCATTGTATTGATTGGTGCTATTACATTATGAACCTTACCATCAACCACATAAGATGCTTGATTAGATGTACTTACATCCTCTCCTTGATAAGTCCAAGTAAGATTACTATCCCAACTTACCTTTAATGGTTCATTAGAATAATAGTTATCAACAGTACCACTTACTGTATGTATTGTTTGATTTGTATCTTGGTTTAGTGTTAAATGATAATACCCATTACCATCCATCGGTAATCTACCATCTATATCTAATGTAGGTTCTTCTAATACTAATATATCATCATCTGGTACTGTACAACTAACAAAAGATGCGAATACTGATAGTACCGCTATGATAAGAATTATTAGTTTAATTCCATCTAATGCGAATTTTTCTGTTTGTTCTTTTCTATTCATTATAATAATTTTTCCAATATACTATCCCAATTTGGATATTCGTTTGGTTTGTTATCGTTTTCCCAATCATATCCGAATCTTAACAACTCACCACTAAACTCACCAGCACCATTCTTTAATCTATCATCAATAAGGTAATCACCCATTAATAAATCTTTTCTGTGTGTTGTGAACAATCTTTTGTGGAAGATGTTATCAAAGTAATCTTCTAACCAAAATCTTTTATCAGTAAGTGATTGTGGGTTACCCCATGGAGCTGAAGTAGCAATGAATAATTCATACTTACCACTTTCGTGTAATTTCTTTACGGCTTCAATCGCTCCTTTCATTGGTGGAGCTATTCTGAATAATCCTTGAATGTGGTCAGGAAAACTTTCATATCTTTCTTTTAAATGTGGATGATTAGTAAACCAATCTTCAATTGCTTTTCCGAAATCAACTAATACGCCATCCATATCGATGTAAACTATCTTTTTTTTCAATACTTTTTGTTTTATAGGGTTAATATTATCACTCATTTACTATGTAAATATACGAAAAATATTTGGATTTACCAAATATTTTCGTACTTATTTTACTTTATTTATTATTTTATGTGAGACCTAAATCCCATTACTGGTACATGGCCTGTTATTTCTATTTCTCTTTTCTTAATAAATTGTTTAGATACTTTAAGAGTTTCTAAATCAGTTTCATTCATTACCCAATCTTTGAAAAGGTAAGTTAGTAATTTACTTTTAATTGTTTTTATCATAATTTTAAGATTTATATTATTTGTGATTTATCTATTAGTGTGTTTACAGTTCCTATTATACTACTACCATAATCTACTGATACTCTAATACAACCATTAAGGTCTGCATCAAATTCACATTGGTAGTTATTATCGGTAACAATTCCTTCTTGGATTTGTCCATACTTGTTTTCAAATTTTATTTTATCGTTTACTTTTATCATATTTTAAAGGTTTAATTCTTTCATTACATTATTAAGAATATTATTCATAATGAACTTTTCTTCTTTTTTCTGTTGGTATTTTTTCTTATTGATTATAGAATTTTGTTTCTTAATAATCATATTAAGAGCGGATATTACATCGTTCTTAGTATCACCAATCATACCAACTAACCATTTAGTTCCATCAATATTTAAAGTATCACCTAAGTTTCTTTCCCACTTAGATAACATATATTGAACGCCGTACAACTCAGTTTTACTCTCATTCATTTTTACTAATCCGATGTGTGTTTCTTTTATCATTTTTAAGGTTTTAAAGGGTTTAATTATCACTCATTTACATAGTAAATATACGAAAAATAATTGGAATAAACAAGCTTTTTCTTAATTATTTTTTGGTGAACCAGACAGGATTCGAACCTGTGACCGTCTGCTTAGAAGGCAGATGCTCTATCCAACTGAGCTACTGGTCCATACTGTTACGATATAGGTTGTGATTTTTATTTTAGGTATTCTGGTCCGAAGTAACTCCACTTATCAGTTCCATCAAAGATGTTTCCTCGTGAATGTTTGGCCGGTTGGCTCCAAGTAGCGGGTTTAAGTAAATCTCCTTTACAAACAAGAGTACCTTTGAAAACACCCTCCCACATAGAAACAAAAGCCCATACTGAACCTTCATCTATTAGTTTCATATACTTCTGTCCTTTTTTTACAGTTAAGGGAGTATATGGTTTATAGGAATAGTTTTTGTCCCAATGTTCTTTTCTCTTTTGATTAACTTCATCAAGCCACAATTCAAATTTACTCATAGGTTTTATCTTTAGTGTTATTAATTATTTACATAGTAAATATACGAAAAATAAATGAGAAATCCAAGCCGAAAGTGAATTATTTTAAAATAATTTTGTTGGGTCACCAAACTGTCTATATCTAAATTGTGGGTCTAATCGTTCATTGAGTAGATTAGAATCTATATTAGGTATCGCCCATTCTTGTATTATCTCTAAAGATTTGATTCTATCTTCTCCATATAAATCCTCATACCAAGTTATCGGTATATTAAGAATAGTAGATAGTTCTTTAAGTAATTGTTTTGATTCAATCAAATCTACTTGCTTCTTCTTTTGTAAAAAATTATTAATATATTCAGATGGTATCTCTTCATACTTGTATTTTAAATGTACCGATTTTTTATCATAATCCATTTTGTAATGTAAGTTTATATAACTTTCCAAGTGGATTTTATAATCTCTCCTATCTAATAAAATAATTTTATCAAATTCTTTTGCAAACAAGGTAATAGAAAATTCTTTATCTTTTGTGTATTTTGGTAAAGGTAATTGTTGAATATTAGAATTATCAGAAAATAGAAGGTGCTTAACAGCAATATCTGTTTTATATGAATCCCATCTTAGAGGCCATGGATATTTATTTTTATGCAAGGGTCTATTATATGGTTCAGATATTTTTTCAAAACCTTGGTCAGCTATTCTATAAAGTAGAGTAGATGTTCCTGTTCTAGGTAGAGCAAGTATTAATACTTTCATTACGCATAATTTTGCAATAACCTTAGTATCTCATCTAAAGATTCATGTCTGTGGTTATCTAATAGATTAACTGAGTAAACATATTTAGATTCTTTAACCTTTGGTACTTCATGTATAGCGGAATCATTAGCAAACTTTAAATCAATTTGTTGAGGGTCTCCACAAAGAATCATAGTAGAACCTTTACCTAATCTACCCAATACCATACTAAGTTGTTGTTTAGTTAAGTTTTGAAACTCATCTACAATGACACAAGCATTATCAAATGTTCTACCTCTAAAGTGAGATAAAGATACCAACTCAATCTTTTCATCTGCTTCCATCTTTTGTAAAATGGCAGGTTTGTTATAAACCTTTCTCATATTAGAACGAATTGGAACTAACCAAGGCTCCATCTTCTCATCAAGTGAACCAGGTAGGTATCCATTATCCTCGTTTGATACGGTTGGTCTTGTTATAATGATTTGGTTTATCTTTCGTTGAAAGTACATATCTAATCCAATTTGTACTGCAAGTAATGTTTTTCCACTTCCTGCTTTTCCAAGAACAAAGTTATAAGGATGATATAAGATATTTGTCTTAGCCATCTTTTGTTCTTCTGATAATGATATTGAAAATCTAACCTTTCCCTTTGGTGGGTTTTTGCTAATGTTTTCTGTTGCCATTTTTTCTCTTTCTTTTTATTTTAAATTAACTGTTGTTTTCTAAAACTAGAATATACATTAACTATTGGTATATTATATTTTAATAATACTGCAGTTAGTGCACTTCCTTCACCATAACCAATTCCATGTCTACTGTACCTATTTAGTTTTTCGTTCTTCCATGTTCGGTTACCAAAATTACGTTCTACAATAGATTGTAATTCTATTATATCTTTTTTTATATTTTCAAAATCAGTTGTATATGGTAAAGATATTAATGCTTCTTGAACATATATATCTGATTCGTTTTTTATATTTAAATGATTATGTATTTCTTTTCTTGTTGATTCAAATACATTTGATAAATGTATCGGAGTTGATGTTATATTATATACATAACAAGATTTATCATCATAATCTATGTTGCCATAATATTGTAATTTATCTACATCAATATAAGTAATTCTTTTTCTTTTTGATTCCATTAAATCCATTAAGAATATCAACTTATCATAATAACTGAATTCTTTCTTTTTATATTCGTATGTATCAGAAATGAACCATTCACTACAATCAGTTAATATATTTGTTTTTTTAAAGTTATTAAAAGTTATAATATCTTTCTTCCAATCAAACACCAATTCCTTTCCTACACACAATGTTGCAAACTCCATCATATTAAACTTTCTTTTCTAGGATACCAAACTACTAATACAGTTCGGGTTCCTTTTGTTATTGGAGTTACTTCATGTGGAGATACACTTCCATTATATCTTGCAACATCTCCTCTGTTTCTGAATTGTGTTAGTTCATCATTTAAATGAAAATCTCCTCCCTCGTATTCATCTTTTAATATTATTACAAATGTATCTGCTGAATTTGTATCTCTATGTCTATTTGAGTATGCTCCAACATTATAATTGAACGTATGTATTGTTATTGGAATTATATTTTCTATTCCTAAAATATCAGATAAAGCTTTATTTAAATCTTCATTAGTAGTTGAATAATATTCTATTTCAATATTAGGTAATACTGAATGTCTGTGTTCGTAAATGTGTTCTTGAATTGGTGTTAACTTTCCTTCTTGATTATTCTCTGTTTTACTTGTGGTACTAATCAATTTTTCTAATACACAAACTTCTTCTTCTGATATTTTGTAAATCATAATAAATTATTTATGTAAGTAGCTCCACAATTAAAGTTTAATCTAATAGGTGCTTTGTTCCACTTATCTACATAAGCATATCCATAATCAGTTCTACTCATTACTTTCTGAATACAATATGCGTATAACTGATATCCTGCGTTTCTTGGTACAACTTTTTTAATTACATATGTTCCACCTGAATAGTTTGAGTTTGGTGTTGGTAAATCTTTTACTTTTTCAATCCAATCATATGTTAAGAAATCACAAGTCCAAAACCAACCACATACTTCTCCTTTAAAATATTGTATAAAACAAGAACACCCAACATCAAATCTTTTTTTAAGATTATCAATATCAGGTCTATCTTTCCAATCGGATAGTGTTTCATTAATACTATCGATTATTTTCAATAAATCTTTTTCTTGGGAATATTCAGAAATCTCGATGTAAGAGTATCTATCATCAAGGTCACAAGGCATTTTGAAGTCAGGTGCAAAGATTCGCATCTGAACATATTCATCTTTATTCATAGTAACAGTATTAGTTGTTACTTATAAATATAGTTTATTAAGAATGTTTACTTACAAATGAAGTTAAAAATTTTGCTAAAATAGAATCAACTCTACTATCTTCTGTTGAAGATAATGCATAAGATGGTCGATTCTTAATATCACTAAATTTTACTTTTTTATATATTTCTGGCTTTATCATATTATTTGTTGTGTACTATTATTCCGTTAGCAATATATGAATGTAACGCATCTACTGTTATGTTATAAACTCGTTCATCTTTATCAGAACGAACTATTCTTATATCTTCAATTTTTATCCATTCACCATCTTTGTTAATTTCATCTCCAACTTTTAAAACCTTTGGTTCTTGTCCAGAAGCATATGGTTCTTGCTCTGGATAGGGTACTAATGATTTCCAACCTTCTTTGGTTAAGAATGGATGTTCTGGTGTGAACTCTATTTTAGTATCATTAATTGTATATAGTGATGGCTCGTCTCCTAATGATTTACAAGCATCAGCATGAGAATCAACAGTATGTCTGTGGTCTGTTGCGGTTACGATAGAGGATTGTATTGATTCACCATTCCATCCTAAAACAGAATCTCCAACAATAATATCTTCAATTGATTTTACATCACCATTAGATAATGATATTTCAGTTCCTGCTGCGAAGCAAGTGATGAACTTATTGTGTACCAATATATCTTCAGCAAAGAAGTTGTGATTATCACCAACACTTAAAAGATTATAAACAGTAATTTCTTTTTCTATAAGTTCGATAGAATTTACTAGGTGTTTATCTAATAGGGATGTTCCATTAAACTTCCAACATACATCACCATCAATTAACTTACCAGCAATTACCCATTCCTGTCCTTCTACATAAAAAGGATGTTCAAATGTTGTGGTAATTTTAGAACCATCTTTGAAAGTTATAATTACTCCTTCAGTTGATTTAGATTCTTTAACATCTCCAACGATTGCTTCTTCATGTATATCTTCTTCTAAATTAAAAGAAAGTACTACATCTCCTTTAGCTATATCTTCTATATTTTTTACTTCATCATCGTTTATTCTAATTTGTGTACCTGCAACAAAACAGTTGTGAACAATTGGTGTATAGTTACCTACTGAAGATGATATAATGTAACTATCAATTTCTTCAATATCACTATCAGCCATCCAAACATCATGGTCTGCAACTGCCATGTATGATGAACTAACCTGAACCAATGTATTATCAGTACTTACTATGAAATGGTCTTGTGTTAAATCACCAGCCTGTTCATATTTGATTTCATTTGATGATGTGTTATATACTAATACAGCAAATTCATCTGATGTTAGAATTTGGTCGTTATTCATTAAGTTAACTTCAGCAAATAGATTATATGGTGATTGAAATGTATCATGTGATTGAACCTGTGATGCAGATATAATCGAACCATCTGGTAATGTATCTCCTGATGATGTCCAATTAATAAAATCATCAAGGCTATCTCCATCAGGTAAACCAGGAATATAAAATCCTTTTATACTTTGTGATACACTAAGGTCTGATAATAGTACTGGATTATTAGAACTATCAATCATTGAATGAGAAACAAATATACCTGATTTTTTATTTTGCAGATAATTAGTTCCAAACTCAAATGAGTGCTTTACATTAAGTATGTTTACTACATTTGATTCAGAATAATCCTCTTGAAATCTTTGTTCATCCGACTGTGGTATTGTAAAGTTACTTTCTACTTTATATCTTCCTATATTTACAATTTTTAATCCACTATCAGAATATAATATATCGTAACTTCTAATAGATTGTACTTTTTCATTATCTACTTGAGCTTCATTGTAGTGAAACTTTTCAACATGGAATACTGATAAATCAAGTGTATCAATTAAGTTCTGATATCTTTGTGCATCTGTTGCTCCATCTTGTATTCCTAAGAATCCAAACTGAACTGGCATTTGTGCCCATGTTGCCTTTATTACAACATCTGGTAAATGGTTGTCATCATTTACACTTGAACTTAATAACCCATCGGATTCATAAGCACTTGAAGATGCATAATATTCTGGTACCATTGCCGAAGCAGTATATTCATGAAATAAGTTTAATAATTTTGTTTTAGATTTAGCATAAGTTGAATCAAATATAGCAGATTCATCATATGCCAATCTTAGTATAAATTTTTCAGAAGAATCTTCTACAACATCAGGATAGATATCATAGGTTCTTTCTTTCTGTAATGTTACTGATGTAATAAAAGTTGCGTTTGATTCTATATCAGATTGTAGATATTCTACAAAGTTTTCTTGAAATTCTTTATAAATTATAGTAACATTTGTAATACTATTTGTGCTCCAAATAGCATATAAATCTGTAAAGTCGTATCTAGTGTCAAATGTATTTGATGTAAATCCTGTATCGGTGTTTACCTCTACCAATCGTAATTCACTATTGGTATCGATTACATAATCACTTGAAAATAATGTTCCCTTCATATCGGTTGTTCCTGTTGTATATGGATGTTCTTTATATAAATATACCCTTTTTTGATTTTGATTTGTCTTTTGGAGTATTATGATTAAGTTTAGTTTCGTATTTTACAATCTTAGAGCACATTTCATAATTTTCTGTATTCGTAAACCATTTTTTTGATTCACTTAAGAAATCTTGATATTGTGTTTTTGGTATAGATAATAAAGCATTCATATGTGGATGAGCCATAAAAACTACATTTGGCCAATCTAAATCTATTGCCTTAAATACTTCAGGTGTTATTTGTTTAAATATAGAATCACCTCTTGAATTTAGAAATCTTTTTACTCTTGGAGATGCTCCTTCATATATAAGATATCGTTTCCAACTTAATGTATTAAATGATTTTCCTTTTTGCATTTATACTCTCCTTTCTTTTCTCCCAAATAAACCTCTTCTTCCTATGTTATCATCATCATTATCATCAACAATAGTTGGTGGGGGAGATATTACTGTGGTTCTTGGTGCTTCTGTAACAGACTTATTTGTTTCGGTTTGAATTGGAGTATTAGTTACTATTGGTGTATCATTTGCTTCTCCTGATTCTATCTGTGCATCTATATCATCTTGTAATGGAAATCCAAGTTTATCATTTATATTTATAGAGTTATCTAATATACCAGCAGATATTTCATCATAAGTATCAACATCCATAGTACTTAACTCTTGAGCATCTATTATCTGTATTTCAGTACTAGTGTTATCAACTAAGTAATCTATATATCTTAATACATCCTCAATTGTGGTTATCGTATCACTAATCTCTACTTGTGCATAATCTTCAGGTATACTAAATTTGGGTGATTTAGCATAATTTCCTATTAAAGATAATGGTAATTGCATAATAGTTACAGTATCTATGTTAACGTATGGGTTTGTAGATTGTGAGTATGCATCAAGTTCTCTTTTAAATTTATCAGATGTCCATTTAGAATTAACCTCCCCATCATCATCAACAAAATGTATAACAAATCTAAATGAAGAATCATCTAACACATTAACATCTTTATGAGAGTTAGGAGTAAATTGAATTGAGTTACCCTTAAACTTTCCATTATATTGGATTGACCCACCACTTGATTTATAAGAATCAGTAGGTTGTTTTTCTAAGTCAGCAAAAGGATAGTTGTTTCTTAAAGAACCAAATATATCTTTTTTTGTATATACCTTAGTATCAACAGTACTAGTTCCTTTAAATGGAGCAGGAAGTGATTCATCAAATCTTACACCTCCCAATTCTTCCATCCTTAAATTAGATACACCAGTAATTGCATCAAAAGATTCTTCGGAAGTTTCTTTTACCGTTTCGTTTGCTGTTTCTACTATATTAATAGGCTTAACAGTATTACTCGGTTTAGGTACTGAGCTTCTCTTTTTAAATATAGGGATTAGATTTGGTCCTTTTTCCATACCTATAAATATTATAGATATAAATTGTCAAGATTTTTTTCGATTGTAATTTCTTTATATGCCTGTTCTATTGCACCATGAAAGTCTAAGGTACGGTCTTGTTCTCTTAGTTCCCTAGATAAACCAAGTACCTCATCCCTTATACCAAGTGAGTGGGATTTATACAATAATTCTTCTGTATATTTTTCTGATGTTGACATGATAAAAGATTCTTATACTAATAAGTATTACAATCCGCCATATTCATCATCATAAAACTGAATATTTATTCCAGCTTCTTCTAACATTGAGAAACTTCTGTGATAGTTCTCTTCCCAATGTTTGCCTTTAGTAGTAACACCTCGTTCACAAAAGATTCTTGTGATACCAGCATTTATGATTCCTCTTGCACAATCTGAACAAGGGATTCCACAACTAAGATACATAGTAGTTCCTTTAGTAGATACTCCTATTCTTGCTGCGTTATAGATAGCGTTTCTTTCTGCGTGTTCAAACCAAAAGTATTTTTCTGGTCTTTGTTGTCTTTCTCGTAGGTTATCTTTTAATCCCCTTGGGAATGAATTATATCCCGTAGATACAATTTCCTTATCTTTACCAACAATGATTGCACCGATTTGTGTACTCTCATCTTTGGATTTAAGTTTGACTGTGTGAGCCAATGTTCTAAAGTATTCTACCCATCTCATATTATATAATTATACTTGTTCCCATTTTATATCTTCTATTATTTCACAAAACCAATAATTTCCTTCTCTTTGTACTTTGAAGGCTGTATCAACACCTAACCATTCTTTTATCAGATTAACATTCTTACATCTTTCAATCGGTATAATTGCATGAACAATATATGGTGTGTTATTAATATATCTTATCGGTCTTTTATACGAAGGGAATCTCATTTTTTATATTCATCATAAAAATTCTTGGCCATTACACCAATCATTATAATTCCCCAAGATTCTAATAAGTTTAAATTTAAATTAACTGATTGAGAAAAATGAGATATTGCTACCGCTATTAATATAAAAAGAATATTTCCTATTATTAAGTTTTTCATAATTTATTATATTTTGAGCCTTTGGAGGGACTCGAACCCACGACCTGTTGATTACAAATCAACTGCTCTAGCCAGCTGAGCTACAAAGGCTTAGTTTTATAGTTTTCTTAACTTTTTAATTTCTTGTTTGGTAATAGAACCTATTTTATTACCTACTTGTATAAATACAATCTCTGTATCAAACGAGTATTTATCTAATCGGTATGAATCTTCTACTATCTCATAATCGTTTTTACCACTAATCTTTTTTAGATTAGGAATAAACTTAGTTTGGAATTCTTTTTTTGTAATTGTAAGTTTTCCAAATGATTTAGTTAGTACACCACCAATATAAGTTCCATCAGAATTTTGGTCCTCAAATGTAATTACTACGTTACCACTATCCGCTGATAACCTAAAATTCTCCCCAACAAAGTTTTGTGAACTAAGTAAGGAAGAAGTTAGAAGTAATATAAATAAGAATACCTTATTCATTATCCAATATGTTTTTTAACTTTTGAATTACCAAATAGTAAATATAAACTCCATACTAATGATACCAATAAACATACTATGTAAATAGGACTTTCCAAAGGACTTACAAATGGTGCTTGGTTTTCCAAATCAAAATTCGCTCCACTATTAGGATTTAATCCCTCTACTACAAATGATAATAAAAATGTTAGTACAGTTAGTAATGTTGCTTTGTTAGGAAAGAATGCGTTGATTCTTTTATAAGTTGTTGCTAGTGAAAACCATATCATTGGTATAACTAATAACGCTCCTAATAAAACAAGAATACCGGCTAATAATCCATTACCACCTGCTGTCATTATTCCTATTCCTATTCCAATAAGAATTCCGATTGGAATAATAAATAATAGTAATGCTAATCCTCTAAGGAAATAGTCTGTTCCATTGATGGTATTTTTGAATTGAAAGTATTTACCAAACTTCTCTTTTAATTTACTCATAATTGTGTTTTTAAAATCAGTAGTTATTACTACCATTATGACTCATGTCATTGTGGAGGATATCGGATTCGAACCGATGACCCCTACGGTGCAAGCGTAGTGCTCTAGCCAACTGAGCTAATCCCCCTTTTGCGGAGAAGGAGGGATTCGAACCCCCGGTACGTTGCCGTACGCTGGTTTTCAAGACCAGTGCATTCGACCACTCTGCCACTTCTCCTATCATATTAAAAATTCTGTCTTAATGCAAAGAAATCATCTCTCATCTGTTGAACTTCTTTTAATAACTTATCATTAGTTATTGGAATCTTTTTTGTAATATCTTCTGTTAATTTTTCCAACTTCGATTGAGTATCGTTTTCAATATGTAATTGTAACTCCATTATCATTGTGTGGATTTTATCCAAATCAGAACCATGTTTTCTGGTTGTTTCAATATAGTATTTCGAAACTCTATTGTTAGTTTCATTGTGTAAATCGTTTACTCTTTTTTGTAATTTATATACCCCTCTCGCTAATAAGATACATGAGATAGATAAAAGTACTATTGCTAATATAATCATAATTTTAATTTTGTACTCGGTAGGGGAATCGAACCCCTCTTACCAGGATGAAAACCTGAGGTCCTAACCGATAGACGAACCGAGCATAAGTTTCTTTTCAGAATATCTAAATGAAAACTTTAATAGATAACTGAAAAATAAATCTCCTAATATAGAGTTTATAAAGAAAGGTATTGCCATTGTATAACAAAGTAAAAATCCTTCTATTGTTTTTGGATAACCACCTAACCAAACTCCAAAGTTGGTGATAATAAAAAAGATAAGAGATGATATAAATACATTCTTAACTTGTATCTTCTTCCAATATAATCCTAATAAACTAATTAAGAAGAATGAACTATATACCCATATCGATATAGAATAGAATCCTAAATATAAATCAGATATTCCCATTGCAATAATAGGTAATAATAACCCAAACCATTTATTTCTAAATGTTGTTGAACCAAATAATGCTAATGCCGTTATTGGTGTAAAGTTTGGTGGATGTGGTATTAATCGTATCACAACTGCAAACAATAAAAACCCTATAATAAGTAACTCTCTTTTATTCATTATATATAAGTATATATTATTTTAATAATTGTCAGGATACCAATCATCATAGGTATCTTTATTTTTATGTTTTGATTTTCGTTTAAAATCTTTTTTAGATTTCTGTACTTTCTCAGTCATCTTCTTTCCAATATGATGAGAAGCTTCACCATATGACATATCATCCCAACTCAATGTTTCTTGATATTTTTTATTCTTTCGTTTCATTACTAAAATATAGAATCATTATAGTTTAATTTCTCGTGCAGTTCCTTCAGTTTCTTCAGTTGGGTCATCTCCTACTAAGTTCATAGTACAATCTTTTCTATGTCTTGTATATTCGTTTCTAGTAAATGAATCTGTTCTATCGGTTATGAACTCCATTCCGTAAGTTCTATCTCCCTCTGTAATAATGTATGTTAGTTTTCTCATATCTTTATATAATTATTATTTCATGTAAAATTGTACAAACAAGATGGATAGACACAATCCCATTTGAATCCAAACTTTTCTTGTCATTTCTTGGTCAAAGAACCATTGTGTTAATACTGCATATACCATCATTCCCACTACAAATCCAAGGAATCTATTAGCCCATACAGAACCACCAAAACCAGTTACTCCCAATTGTGTTGATTTAAGAAACAACCAAGTAATTGGAATTGATGCAACATACCACCCCCACCACTCAGGTCCAAGTTTAGGATATTTAAATTGTAGATTATGTTGTAACCATGCTCCTCCTTGTGCAAATATGAACAACAAAGATGCCATTAGTATTAGTTTTATTTTAATATTGTTTGGGTTTATTTCCATTATATTCTTGTTTTTTGAAGTTTACCTTCGATTAGTTTATATCCATTAATTGTTGAACACTCTTGTGAGTTATATGGTTTGCCTGATTCCAATAGTAATTCTTTATTACCATCATTATCAACATCCAATACTTTCATAAAACCAGAATTACATCCTTGGTAAAATTGATTACCTTCTTTGAATATGTTTTTAAATTCAAAAGTATTGTTAGTGTTTTCATAGTAATTTATTAAATGACCAGTATCACCTCCTATATTACTATATGAGTTTGTAAAGATATCATAATCACCATCGTTATCAAAATCAGATATAGATAAATCAATCATACAAGTATTTACGTTCTCCCAATTAGAATCGGTATATGGATTTTCTAAAGTAACATCAGGACTTTCATTATAGTATGGGAATGTGCCTGTACCGAAATATATATACACATGATTAGAAAATTCTAAAGTTTGGTTCAATTGGTCTTTTGGATACCCTACTATGTAATCTAAATAACCATCCTCGTTTATATCAAATAAAAATTGTGAACATACAAATGTACTTAATCCTTCATTTAATTCAAGAAAGTTTATATATTTTTGAAAAGTTAAATCACCTTTGTTTAACCATAAGGTTTGTTCCCCAACAGTTCCAGCCATTATATCAATCAACCCATCACCATTTACATCACCAAGAGTTCCACCATGGTAAAAGAATTGATTACCACCTTCACTATAAGGTTCTATCTCTTCTAGTTTAAATTTACCATCTTCCCAAATGTAAGCAAATATACCACCCGAAGGTGTAGTGGGAGTTGAACCTCCATTATAATTACCAACATCATCTGCAATGAATATAACAATATCCATATCTCCATCACTATCCAAATCCACAGGTTGTATCAAACTTGCGTAATAAGGAAGTTGTTCTTCTATCATATCTTTTTTGTAAACATAATCGTTACCTTCCTTTACAAGTATTCCATAATCTAAATTATCCCCACCCATACCATCATTTAAAAAAGGTGGTCTACAAATAAAAACATCCATATCACCATCTCCACCATAATCAATATATGTAAATCCTCGTAAGAAATTTGCATTAAGTTTATTGTTCTCGTTATGAGTATTGTGGTTAAACCACCCATTATTCCATTCGTGATTTTCAATTGCCGTATTGTAATACACCGGTGGTGCATCAATTGTTACATCGGGTTCATCTATAATATCGGGCTCAAGTAATTCCTTTTCACAAGAACTCAATATAATTAAGGTGAGTAGTAGATATAGTTTTTTCATGTTTTATAATTTACTTTGTAAATATACGAAAAATATTTCACATGACCAAGCCTTTTGTTGATTATTTTTTGGTGGGGTTCAATCGGTGATTCGAGAGTACGAGGTTTAAATCTCTTTTCTCAGATTGTTAATAACTTTTAAAAAGTTTTTATTTTGTTTTTATTATTTTCGTATAGTTATATATACTCCAGACGCTCCAGACACTTAAAAAGAAATAACTTAAACAAAAGATAATAACCTATAACTTAATAGTATAAGCACTAAAGAAGTGTCGGTCTTTTTAAAAAATTTTTGAGTCGAACCTTTTTAGATTTTTTTCCCAAGTCGTTTTTTTATTACTTATTTCAGTCGAAGATATAAATTTTCCCCTTCTTTTTATTGATAGTTTTACAGAATGCTTTATCCCGCCAGCTATGAAGCCTAACTCAGCCCTATTTAAACCTCGTTTTATTTATTTATATATGGTGGTATCCCCTGCCGTTTTACTTAATACCACCACGCCTTTACCATGAAGTGGGGTGAGTTGGAGTGTGGATACCCTCGAAACGTTCCTAATGATGTGCCTGTTCCCTTTACTTTATACCTTAGAGTTATCTTATAGAACCAAGTAGAGAAGAGTGTAGAGAGAGTTTATTTAGGGGTCGGTTAATTTCTGAGTACACGAGAGGTTCTTTTGTTATACCCATGATGTATTGTTATACTGAGATTATGATTAGAGTTTGGATTGTCTCCGTTCTTAATTGTAATAGTCTCTTTATTATTATATGTACCGAAATTGTGTTATAGGGGATTTTAGGGGGTGAATGGTTATGACCATTGGTGATTAGGGAGTACGAGGTTATAATCTTTTAGCTTAAATATGCAAATGGAATCGTTTCTTTTTATGGTCATACCCATGAGAATAAGGTCTTTCCAATAATTCATTCCTCATCATCATTAAGTATTTTCTTTCATTCTCGGTATAGAACTGCTTATCCAACATTCTTTTTAACCATTCCATCTTTAATTGAGGAGGTCTTCCCTTTCCCTTATGGGGCTTTCTTTTCTTTGAATACATTTGTATCATCTTACCTATGGCTTGATAATGATGGTCTTCAAATTGATATTTCTTTTCTTTCTTCATCTATACGTTGTTAACTAAGTAAATCTCTTATTTGTTGTTCTATACCTAACTGAGCATAATAATCTTTACCTTCACCATAAACCTCTTTGAATATTCCACATAGTTCATATTCTTCTTTACCGACATTATAGATTCTTAAATAATCAACCCATTCCAATCCCCATTTATCTATAAGTTTACCTTTGGATTTATCCCACCATCTAATATAATCTTTTATGAATACCTGTGTAAGAATATCTTTATCTTCATTATCGGGTTTACCGAACATATCAATAAATTCATTTGGGGATAGTGCTATTTGTTGTTCTACAAATTTTTCACAATCATCGATAAACATTAAACGATGTACTCTTTGTATTTTCTCTTGACGACTTTCTTCTCCTTGGTTATCATCTTCACCGAAAGCACCGAAATCAAAATCATCCATATATCTAGTAGGTTTATTTATTATACAAATATACGAAAAAAATTTGGAATAAAAAAGCTATTTAGTGTTTTTTACATCTCTTGTTTTAATACACACTCTAAATGGTCTGTTCCGCTTAGGTAATCATAATCGACTTGTGAAGTATCACCTAAACAATGTCTACAAATAAATTGTCCTGCATAAGTTTGGTCAAACCATACGTTTCTTATTTGATTTAATTTTTCTTGATGTTTAGATGAATAACAACCTTCTGTAAGTGCATTATCTATTATAGATATAATTCCTTCTTTTCTTGTTATTGTGGAGCATTCTTCTACAAACTTTTTTAGATGCAGTAAACCCTTTAGTTGTTCAGTATTACAAATTATCATATTTTACCATTTACCTAGAGGACATTCTGAATCAAGTGATAAAGTTTTAGCTATTAAAGCACATCCACATCCTCCTGTCATTTCACCTGTTTCTATGTGTTTACCTTGTTTATATGGAGCACAAACATTTCCTACTCGTATCTCACAATCATCACATATTAACATTCTTGATTTAGATAGAGATTTAATACCAGGGTCTAATGTACCAAACGAATCTTTGATTACATTACCCCATCCTTCTAGTATTTCAGTTACCTTACTCAAAGTTAAATTGTAGTTGAGTTCCTCTTCTTTTCTTTAAATCCTTATATTTTTTTATTTGTTGTTCGTACCACTCTATTTGATATCCACAATTATAAGGTGAATTAATGTTTAGTTCACATTCAAAGATAATTTTGTCTACTCTTTCAACTTCTTTTTTATCGTAAGCTGGTGTTTCTAATTTACTCATATTAATGTATTGTTAAAATAATCACAAAATTTCTTTTTAGAAACTGTGATGTTGTTTAGTGTTATTTCATCTCCTTGATTATTCCAATCTTCCCAATATCCCTCTTCTAATTCTTTTAAATAACTATCACTTACCTTTAAAAAATCACAATCTTTAGCAGATTCATTCCATATTGTACAATATAAAAATCTATTTGGATGATTTGTGTATTCTGCTATCTCTATTTTATTTATTTCTCCTTCTAAAACATCACAAAATGAACCAGGTCCAAAATTATCTATAATATATTCATCAATTCCACCATTTCTTATACCATTTTTATTGTACATCCAAAATTTAGACCAATCTATTTGATTATATAATGATTTAATTTGTGGAAATACTTCAATTAAATCATGTTGAGGTAAAAATTCTTTTAATTTTTCAGGATTAAATTTAAGGCCGGTGTACCATTTACCAAATATATGATAACAATCACTTTTTTTCAAGATTTTATCTTTGATTATCCAACCACTTAATTGATTATAGATAAAACAACAGTTATATTTTATGTTTTCTGACTTTAAAAAGTACTGTAATTTTAATATATAGTTAAAATATTGGAGAATTTTAGCCTCCATTGGCATACTTTGTTCTATTTCTTTGTAATTTCGATACATTGTACCGATTTTTATTCCATATACATCATCAATATCATCAACTGATACCTGGTCTGGTGAAATATATGCCATATCATCGATAAAAGTAATAGGTAAAACAGGTTTATCTTTCGCTTTTTGAGTTCCTTTTATGTTTAATTCGTTATTTATTAAATTTAAAACCCTATCTTCATGTTCAAATCCCTCTTCAGGATGAAATGATTCCCCTAGTTTGTTTACTTTAAAGGTAAATCTCTCTCCAAATCTGAAATGCGGATATAATTTAGGAGAATTTTTCCAAAAATATGAGTTTGTAGTCCATGTATATCTTCGTATTTCTGAAAATTGTATATAAGAATATATGTTTTTTGGACTTACACCTAGTTTTTTTAACGTATTAATGGTATAAATTATACTATCACACTGCCATCCCGCTCCCATTGATTGTGATGCAACGTTTATTACTATAACATTTTCACTAGATTTGAAGTTTTTAGGTATTTTATTTGTTCTATGATATCTTATATCAGAGAATGTTTCTCTAAATATTACTCCATAAGAACATCCTGTGAGTATAACGAACTTATATTTATCTATATTTTCTATCATCCGAACAGATACATACCATATCCAATCAATAAATTAAGGTTTACGATTACTAAATTCCATTGTTTTGCTAACCAAACTTGTGGTAATGATAATATTGCACCAGCTAAATAGGTATATGCACCTATATTATCATAGGGTAGAAGGTAGGGAGACATCATAATAAATGCAGTTCCCATATAACCAAGTCGATTTCCCATCCTTTCGGCAGGAGTTAACCTTCTTTGTTTAACCAATAACCTCATTAACCAGTTACCAAAGGTTCTTTCACAACCTCGGCAGGTTTTTTTTCTCTTTTTAAATAAGATATTTGGTTTAGTTTTGTTACAAACGTTACATTTCCTCATCGTTATTCCACTTTTCTATAACCGCATTTATAAATCCTAACACAAAAGCACCTAATGTAAAGGGCCATAATAGGAAATATCTTACTCTTACACCATTATTTGGCATTCTTTGAATACCAAAATCACAAATTGTCATCCAAATTGCTCCAACTACTAAGTAGCTCATTAAAAAATCTATCATATTGTTTTATTTGTAACACAAATATACGAAATATATTTGATATATCAAAGCTTTTTATATAGTACTTCTAAAAGCTGCATCCAATTCATCATAATCAGGGTCACTTGGAGAATTATCTTCATAGACTTCTGATGTTGGAGGTTGTGTTTCCTCTACTGATATTACTTTTCGGATAGAATCCATCTTACCTAACGTTTTGTTAATACCCTTTTCATCAGGTGCAGGTAAGTCGAATGTAAATATAACAGGTGGTTCATCACCCATTTCCATTAACGCTGTTATTTTGTATAGTTTATATTTCATTGTTTGATTATTTAGGAGGTAGGGAAAGAATCGAACTTTCTTGAAGGATAAACCTTTACGCCAACACCTACCTCGACCCTAGGGTGCTAGAGTTTCGAACCTCTAGCGTGTTATGTATAAATATATATTAGTTATAAAACCATTAGCTTATTTTATTCTTTACTAGTTCTTCTGCCTGTTCTCCCCAAAACTTTCCAGCTTTAGGTCCTCCATTACATTTACCATCAGATTCACCTGGTATCTTAACCCATAAATATGCATCACATTTTGGATAAGATGTTTCTGTACTAGGATATTCTCCTAATCCTCTACCTGGTGGATTACACCATTCGTTATCATTGGGCCCTTTTCCATTCCGACTAGTATCTATAACAAAGTGGTCTCTTTCTCTATACTTTAGAATCTTTCTACTCCACTTGATACATTCTTTGGTACTTCTATAATTGCAAGAATTAACAGAAAACCCTCTAACTTTAGGATTACTTATTTTATCTAATAGTTCAGCAACTACTTTAGGTTCTAACCAATTAGAATGTCCTACATCAATATAGAATTTACCATTACAAGAATCTGTTAACATTTGTAAACTTTGTCTCATGAGACTTAATCTCCATTCTTGTTCTTCTTCTGATAAGTGAGTTGAATGTGGTAATGCATCGGGTTCATATATTACTATCGGAGAATCTTCTCCAATTCCTTTCGCAAACCTTTCTACATAATCTAGGTATCTTTCCTTTGTAGCAGCACCACCTTTTGAATATTGACCAACATCTCTATTTGGTATATTGTACATTACTAATATTGGGAGTTGAGGATGTGCTCTATTCAATAACCTACGAATAGATTTCTCCATATGTTTCTTTGGTTTCTTTGGATTATCACCATACCAAAAAGATTGGGGTTGTTCGAATATCTCCAAAGCAAGTGGATACTTATCTTCGTAGTTTTTTATTCTGTTGAAATCATTAACCCAAAAAGGATATTCCATGTTTTATTTTTTAATATCAGGTTTGTATAATTTTGTAAAATTTCTGTTATGAGATTCAAACCACTTATAGAGTTCTATTTCTTCTTTCATTATTTTCTTAATAACCCTTTTATGTGGACTTACTTCAAAGGTATTATAAAAAAATTCTCTATGAGTTTGATTTTCTGTCCAACTATTTCTATCCCTAGTAAGTTCGTTTCTTCTAGCCTGATTATCATGTTCAGCACTTAACCCATAATTTTGTAATACATTTTCTAATCCATATATTCCCATATTAAAAAACTGACATCTGTTGATATCTATCTTAGTATTATCTAAAATGGATTTATAAGAATTTAATACCCTTTGAGAATGTCCTGTGAATATACCTCCTTCGAGGGCCCATACATCAAAGAAAGAATCAACCTTTAGTTTTTTTGGTTGTTTCTTAAGTATTAGTGTATCTAGGTATTTTTTAACCACCTTATTATGTTTTTCATTTTTGTATTGTAATGGATAATCTTGATATATTCCAGATTTATATTTTTCCCATGGGTCTCTATAAACAAAAATAATATCTCTTTTGTTTGATTTACCATCTAACACACTCTTCAAAAAATTACCTGTTGTTTCACACTTTGTAGCCGAAGCGTTTTTGTATGATTCTTCAGCAAAGTAGATTGGTCTAGCTTTAACTTGGATATTAGAAGCTTCTGATAAATCAAGTATAACATGATACTTGTTTTTGTATCTCATTGATGCATCGATAAACCTACTTCCTAGTTTAGCGTTATATATAAAAATTACTTGATTGGTAAAACTACATTGGAGTTCACATCTTCCCCATTTTTCAAGATTATCGAAATTCATAGATATTTTTTAAACTTAC
>VMHT01117759.1_pt1 | contig 23235 bp, 21 predicted proteins | sample 4693611 | NCBI WGS metagenome assembly VMHT01 (sample SAMN12280063, study PRJNA550983) | marine metagenome | isolation source: seawater sampled from same location over 5 years 0.02-0.2 micron viral filtrate | place: USA: collected off the coast of southern California halfway between the port... ...
TATAGGATTAGAATATCAGATATCGAATATGATAAATTAACTTCAGTTCATGCTGAAGCACAATGCCAGTCATGTGATACTTGTACAGATTATGCCAAGATAACAGTGTTTGATATGATACAACCATTGACCGTTGAGATCCTATCAGGTAATAAAACAGTCAAGGTATGGATATGTCCATCATGTAAAAAAGACAACAACATAACTGAAACTGATATCTTGGAGAATCATCTTCAAGAACCATACTATCTAGGGGTTGTACCAAAACCACCAACAAGAAAGGAAGGTCTGTCTGATAGAGGTGCTTATGACCGTAAGGTAACAAATTGGGCTTGGAATTTCATAGCAGAATTAGAAGAAAAGTCAACTCAATTCAGAGAGGATTACAAGGAAAATAAGAATGACTTTGAAGCATGGGAAGAAGAAATTGATGGGGGTGAAGAATAATGCCAACAGTAGTAAGAGAAGTTGCAATAAAGGAACATAAACCAAAAACCAACAAATTTCTTCCAACCATAACAAAATGGAAAGGAGTCAACATGGTAAGACAAGAATCATTTCTTGCAGCAGTTAAAGAAGTAATCAAGTGGGCTGAGGAAATAGACGTTACAAGAGTTGGTATAGTTGGTGACATGCATTCAGGAAAAACCACAATGGCTGAAACCATAGCACATGTTATTCATAAAGAATCAAAATTGCCCTGGGGGATTAAGATTCTGTTTGAGAAGGACTTGATGGACTTTGAGAATACGTTAAAAACTTTAACAGTAGATACTAATTGGATTCTAAGGTTTGATGATGTTTCCTTTTTGGATGCAAAACATAACAAGAAAGCAATCTCACAAGTAAAAGAAGCTGTAACAAAAATTAGACATCTTGATGGGGGAAAAGATGTTAAAGTTATTTTAATTTACAATTATCACTATTCGAAGGGTCTTGACAAGTACCTACGCATGGCAGATTTCAGATTTTTTTCGACCGTAGGTTCTGAGGAAGAAGATAATTTGGAAGGAATTATGGGTATCAAGGCAATGGGTCTTGTGAAATTCTTTGCTCAGAATAGACAAAAAGCAATTACTAAAGGAATGTTTCTATCGCCACATCAAATGGCCAACAAGAAGAAATTCTTTTACAAATGGCGTGATCCATTCATTCCTATACTATTTTGGAATAACTCAACACTTCGTATGATTATCTCACCCACTAGAAAGTGGCTTGAACCAATCTGTTCAGTATGTGCTAATTCTTCAGGTGGTGTAGAAACCCAGGTCAATTTAGAAAAATTCTGTGAGGAATCTGAAGAAAAATTCTCAAAAGGAACTTTCACTGGAGTTATCAAACAATTCTTACGTGAGCAAGGAGTCAACTGTTACTCCAAGAAAACTGTTCAGGCCAGGAGATATTTAGACAGGGCATTAGAAATGAAGGTTTTCAATTTGGAAGAACTTGCATTACACTATGGTCTAAAACCAACTAACACTAACTTACAGAAACAACCTGATGGGGAGTTGACAAAATGACTGAACTTTATTGTTATTCATGTGAATCTCAATTAATTGGATTAAACGATAGAGTACATAATATCATTACTTGTCCAAAATGCCATTATAGAATTAGGGCGGTGGGTACAAAATGATTTGTTATGATTGTTTAGGTCATTTCAAATGGCTTGTTGAAGATAAAGGATTCAAAATTTGTCAGGCTTGTTATGGTAAAAGGTATAGTAACTGGAAAAAGAAAAAGAGAAATCCTGATCCAGAGAATCCAACTTTTGCAGACCTTAAGAAGAAATTAGAAAGAAGATGGTAGGAATCAACTCAGGACAATTTCGGAAACCTGTGCTGCACTTTAAGTCGTGGTCTAAGTCCACATGGTTGGTTGACTCTATGATGCAGTTCTATCCTACCGAAGATTATTCTATACAATACTAATATTTATTTAGCACGTTAACTACTCACTAACTATGTGTTTTGTAGATGCTGCAATGGTTTTCTTCCCAATAGCTGCTGCTGCTTTATCCTTTACAGGGGTAAAGTTATACAGAAAATATAAGGAAACTAACCAAGAATCCAATACCAAACCAGCTACCATTCAATAGAGCAATTCGCTTCTTAGTGAATAGGAAGGTAGCTTCACCCTTATTCATCATCAACCACCTTTACTTCAATAGACTTTAGTTTTGATAATAATACAATTACAAGACCTAATCCTATCCCAAACATTAACAGACCGATACCACCAATTGGTGTACTCCCTGGAATTCCAATTGCAGTTGCAAGACCTAACCATCCAGCAGCAAATCCCATTAACACAAATCCTACTATTCCAAAAATACCTAAATTGTTCATCCCAATTTTCCTGTTAAGAATAACTTCCAGAAATTCCAAGTCAATGCATATTTCCAAAGAAATATTTCATTTTGAATAAACTGTTTAATCATATTCCTCATCCTTCTCTCTTTCTCTACCTAGGAATCCATCAAAGAGTGATTTCTTTGCCTGGTCTTTCATTGTGTACACACGTTCAACCTTGTTCTTGTTAATCTTGTCAATGAGTGTACTTTGTGAGTTTTGAGCATTCCTTTGTGATTCAGATGATTTTGCATCCATTGATCTACGATAAGAAACTCCAATTTCCATTATTTCATGTGCGTATAATGATGCTCTTACACCATGCATACTGTTAATTACATTCAGTGCTAATCTTTCCCATTCTTTTAATTCAAAAGCAAATCGACCAAAGGTGTTTGCATTAACTGAGCCTGTTTTCCACCAAATGGTATCATCATCAATAATCTGTTCTTTTGTTGTAGAACCATCTTTTTGTATAACGTCTATAGTTTTTTGACTAGATTGAATAATAATATCAATTAAATCGTTGTATTTTGGCTGTCCTTCAGGTTGACCCATATCACTAAACCTATAATAAAGTACCGAGTAAATAACGTTTGTGGGAAAAGTAAGGATAAGAATTACTTTAACTAGATATGAGAAAGAAAAGAAGTTAGGTAAGGAATACAGAGCTGATCAATCCTTTACAGGATCATTTAGTGAGTTTGTTAAAAAGAAGAAGAAAGAAAAGAAAAATCGTTGAAATTATAAATATTACCGATAAAATAACAAGTTATGAAGAAGTTAACTCCACCAAAGTGGAATTTACATATCATTAAACAAGCTAAGAAGAAAGGGAGAGGACTATGACATTTGGTAAACTTCCGAAAAAACAAAAGAAACGCTCTGTATGGAGAACTCAAGATGAATGGTAGAAAGATCTGTATAAAATGTGGTTACACTTACAGTGGATCAACTTGTCCACATTGTAAAACAAAAAAGAAGTTCCAACGATTCTAATGGGTTACAAAAAGTTAGTTAAACATAAACGTAAACCAAGAAAAGAAACTGCTGCATTTTCACAAAATACTGAGAAACGAGTTTATGAATATGGGGATGGTGCATACAAGACTCAATCACATCTGTCTGGAAGATATACAACCTACAACAAAAAAGGCAGACAAATAAAAAACCGTTGAAACTTTATCTATACACAATTAATTATCAATTTGTCAGCAGAGCTTTTACACCCAATCACTACTCTTGCTGAACCCCCTTCCTTCTAAGGTGGGGGGAACAAACTTAATAACACGTTATAGACACGTTAATGCATGGGTGTATTGTCAGGTCGTGATATTCTTACCTCTAAGTTTATCACCGCAGAAATTACAGATTCAGAAGATAGAATCCATTATGTGGCCATCAAACATACCATCGGAGATTTCTTTGTTGCAGACCTTGATGGAAAGTTCTTTGCATTCTCTTTAAAGAATGCCAGGATCTTAACTCATCGTGTTACAATGACAAAATCATTTAGAGTTATTCAATTTGACACATCACACTTTAGTTCATTAAAACCTGAAACGAAGGAACTTGAAATTATGTTATCAAAGAATTCCTTACCAAAGATGAATGGTATGTTGCATAATGTATTACGAGTCCTGGCAAGAAGGGAGAAACATGAGTTTAATCCTCATAGTATTATTGACTTGGTTGCAGAATTTGCAGATAAACAAGGACAGTTCCCTGAAGAAGTAAGAAACATCAAGAATTATCTTTTGGAGTTAGATGTTGATACCATTGTTACTCCAGTCAGAAGGGTAACTGATTTTATTCAAGAAGATCTAATTGCAACATCACCAAGTTTCTTAGGTGAATTAGTTCCACGTATTCAAAGATTAGATAATGAACATCGTAAGATTACCAATACTCCTGTAAAGGGTACAGGTGGTATGCTCAAACTGGCAGTGCTTGGTTTAATGGCAGCAGTGATTGTAATAGGATTAGTATATGCAAATGACCAGGGGGTCTTTGATGGAGTGACAGACTTTGCTGGATCAATGAGTACCATTGGTGATGGACTTGGCGGACTACCTTCACCAACACAAGGATTCCAAAATCCAGCAGCAGCAGACTTTTCTGATGCAGCAATGATGGACAAATATACTCCAGAGGAATTAAAGATAGCAGTGAATTCAGGTGAAGTTGATTACAACAAACTATCATCAAACATGAAAGATATGTTAGACGGAGTTGAGTTAGAAGAATGAGTGATTGGGATAAAGAGTCAATTAAAAGATTAAACTATTCTCTAATGAATCTTAATGATAGACTAGGAGAAATTAGAGATGAGTTTGTTGAAAGAAATGAAATTGCAAAAAGTACAGATCATACAATTGGAATAATTGCAGATATGGTTTATGAGTTTAAAGAAAAAAAGGAGAGAGAAAATGACTCTAACTGATAAAGAAAAGAAGATTGTTTTGATCAAGTATATTGTTCATGGAGTATCACCATTTTCTGAAGCACATCTTGGTGTTAGACTAAAGATGTTAAAAGCAGCAATTGAGAAATGTGGAATGGTTTACGATGATGATGAGTTACAATTGATAGGCCAGGAATGTTTACAATTACAGGCTGGACTAAACAATGACATGATGAGTTTTATCAGAGATAATAACGACCTACTAACTAAAGCCCATATAGAAATTGAGAAGGGTAATGATGGGTTTAAGAAAGAATTAGGAGAGGATGTTATAGATGAATCTAAGGAATTATTAAAGAAACCAAAGTGGTTTGACCGCTTTAGATAAAGATAAAAAGTAACGAGTGTTTACCAAGTATGATGAATATAACTTTAGGACTGTTCATAATTGCAGCAGTGTCAGGAATATTTATCACCCCAGCCTTTGCACAGACTGTAGTTAATGTAGAAGAAAATACTCCATGTTTTATGAATTATACAGCATCAACTGAGATGTGGAAAAACTGTGGATTTGAAGGTGATTTTATCAAAGCAACTCTAATGCCATTTGAATGGATTATGGGTGGTTACTTTACTCTAGTAATTATATCAATTCTAATAATCATAGTTTACATCAAATACCAAACTGTCATTTATCCATTGGCAATTGGTGTCATAATGCTGCCAGTTAGTTCCTGGGCTTTCCCTGAACTTGTGTTTAGTTATGGTTTAATTCTTTCAGCAGTTGCGATTACTGCGATTGTCAGAAAGATCATATTCAAACAGGCCAGGGTGTAAGATGAAAACTAAAACTGTTTCACCACTTACTAAATTCTACAAGTGGAAGTGGTCTGGACTAATTGTTGTGCCAGGTGCATGTGCCTTGATTCTATTTGCATGGTTTTCAATCACATCAAGTTTTGAATTCTTTGAAACATATAGTTGTGAAACTATCTATGATTACATGATGGATATTGATGTGCCAAAAGACATTACACCTCATAGTGAATTGACAGAAAAACAACATCTGAGATTACATGAGATTTATCAGGAATGTGTTGACAATGACAGATTTGCTGAACCCATAAAACATGAGTAGATAAACTTTCAACCATTTTCAATTCGGTTCAAATATTATATACTCGGTACTGACTCGTTGAAACATAATGGCAGACAATAGTCTAATGGGATATGTTGGAGCTTTCATCGCTGTAGCAATTATGCTCGGTATCGGAACTCTCATCCTCGGTGGTGCAGCAACAGACTGTACACAAATCACAGGCTACGACAGCACATCTGGTGCAACACAAACTGGATGGGCTTTACAATGTGAAAACAACAACGCACAATCACAAGCTGGTTATAATCTCTTGATTATCACCTTAATTGTATTGGCAGCAGTTGTCGTTTTAACTGTAGTCAGAATGCTCTCCTAGAAAAATTTCAATTTTTCGACAGAGAACTTTCCTCTTTTTCTTAATATAAAAAAGTTAATTACTCGGTAAAGTATCGTTAGATTGTGAGCTCTCTAGTTTATCTTGGACTATCGCTTATTCTCTTTGTTATAACTTATGGTATTGCTTTTACAATGATGCCAATGATCTTTGGTGCTTTCTTTAATGTTGCAGACACTTCTGGATTAATTAACCCTGCTGCTTGTGATGTTTCAGAAACTTCTGCTGCATGTATCTGGAGTGGTATTTATGAACAAAATGAAACGACTGTAAAATATTTAGTTCCTCTCATGCCAACAATGGGAATTGTAATTATAGTTATCAAAGTATTGATGACTGCTGCTGCTAGAGGACGTGACTAATCATGCGTACAGAAATCGCAATTATCTCAGCACTAGCTTTAGTTTTATCTGTACCACTTGTATTTGCACAGGTTGATTCATCTAACGGAACAAGTCTAACTGTTAACGGAACAAGTCTAACTGTTAACGGAACAAGTCTAACTGTTATTGATGAACCAATAGTTATTGAAGAATTTGAATTACCAGCAGAAATGGTAATGACAAGTGAAAGAATACCAGTGTCATATACTAAACCTATTAACTTGTATAATGAGGGTGTGAATTTTTATGGAATCTTAAATTCTGATGGAACTGTTACACAAAGTTCTCACTATCCTTACTTTGAAACAGAGTCAGGTGACTTTATACCATACCGATTAAATGAAGATTCTTCCATGATACAAGTTGAAGTTAATGGTGGTAAGATAGTTTTTGATAAGAACAATGGTTCCATGACATTGTTTAATGATGATGGTATAATTGTTGATTCAGATAGTTATGTTATAAGAAGTGCTTTATCGGGTTCTGATGTTTGGAATAATTTACCGTTAAATGATGAGCCTTTACTCTTTGAAGTAATTCCACAGGGTGAAACTTTGATTATTGAAATTAGTAGAGAAGATGAAACAGGTTTGTTTAAAATGCAACATATTGTATTTGGTGGCAAACTAAAGACAACTGCATTTTTCACAAATTATTCCTTAGAGAATACCAAGATAGCATTTACAGAAACTTTGAATCTACCTGATAATATCATTACATTAAACGACCAAGTTATTGACTTGAGTCAATTTGTCGGTCAATCCTTTGATAGAGAAACGTTAGAACAAAATGAGGATTTGATTATCCAAGTAAAAGAACAATTCTTTAACACTGGAATTGGTTTTGATAATTTATGGCAAGTAAACATACATGAAAATAATACAGTGTCTTTGGACTATGCAAATACTGAACACATTATATCTATTGGGGAAACAATAGGACTCGACCCAACTTGGAATATTACTGGAACTATTAACGGTAGTAATTCTGACTTTGATATTTCGTCTTTGGGTAATGCAATAATCAATTCAGGTGATATATCTGGAACCGCCTTAACATCATCACAGATTACAAGTTTGCAAAGTGCTGTGATTAGTGGTACTACTACATGGTCACAACCATTTACCGCAGGAGCTGTTTGGGACACTTCTAATTTGACTTATTCAATAGCAAGTGGATATAATACAAACAGTAATCCAATTCGTATCAATACATCTTCAAGTTCAGGGGGTTACATGATTTCTTTGAATAGTGGTGGTACGGGAAGTATTGAGTTATCTGCTGACCAAAATAGAAATGGTGGTAGTGCAGCTGGAACTTACATTAAAGATATGAGTACAAATGAAAGTTTTCAAATAAATTATCCTAGAAGTTCTGACGTGCATACTAAATCACTTGGGGGAAACAATAGTTGGGCTAATGCATACGCTTCACAGTGTAGCTGGAATGACCCTCATAAATTAGTAATTTCAGGAAGTGCTGTTACTGCATACTGTGGTAGTACCGTTGCTAGAAGTGGGGGTGTAGCAAGTTCCTCAAATTTTGTAGCAGTAGTTGACACATGGGGAAGTAATAACGGTTATAATTATTGGGACGTTACAGCCACAGGTGACTTTGCAGCTGCCGCACCTATACTCACAGTAATCTATACCCCACCAACTGTACCTGACTCACCAATTAACCTAACAACTTTAACTGGTGTACCAGTAGAACTTGACTGGTCAGCACCAACTGACAACGGTGGTATGCCAATCACAGGCTACAAAGTTTTCAGAACTGATAACCAATATGCTTTTACTGAATTGCCTGACAATTCTGCAAACAGTGCTGGTATTGATTTCACAAACAATGAGTTTTTGGTTAAGGGGTTTGAAAGTCAAAGCACTTTAACATACGAAGATGATTTCTCAACTGACAAAGGCTGGACAACTTCTGGAAGTGGAACTCCTACTTGTACTATTGACTTGACTACTGATAACCGTGCTGAATTTAGCATGGCAAGTGGCAGTTGGACAGCACCTCATTGTAAAGATGATTTAGGATTGACATTAGATGATGAAAACTTTGTTTTGAGATTTGCTGTGGACATATATTCCACTTTTACAACTGGAGCTAACGCAAACATCAAGATTTGGTTAGATGATGATGGAGTAGTTGGTGGCGATGCTATGGGAATTTCAATTAATATGAATAACTTGGGTGCAAATTATGACGGAATTTACCACTTTGCTAATGACGGTTCTGCTCAAACACAAGCTGGTTCAGCACATAATGGTGCAACTGCTGTAAATCCTGCCAATATAGGAGCTCAAGGTTACAAAGGTTACTTTGAGATAATTAGAAATGATTCAAACTCTATGACCGTTACAGAATATTCTGATTCTGGATATTCTAATGTTGTATCAACTGGAACACTTTCAGGTGGGGATAAGAATGTGTGGGGTTCTGGAAGTTGGTCAAACTCTAACTCACAAATGACAGGTGTAACTGGACTATCATACTTGATGTTTGGTTTGTCAAACAATGACAGTCAAGGTGGTACTTGGAGTATGTCTTTAGATGATATTGAGATTTACAATGGTGTAACTTCTGCTGATGATATAACTTCACTTCCAGACAAATCAACTAACAGTATTCCAGTTACATTACCATCAGGTTCAACCGAAACTAATCCTGTGGCTTGGCAAAATGCAGCTGGTGGAATATCAATTAATGGAAACACAATTACAAAATCTGGAAACTCTTGGGGTAATGGTGTACAAGGAACTACAACATTCACATCTTCTCAGGGTGCAGAGTTAGTATTCAATGTAGGAAGTAACACACACCATTCAATGGTAGGATTTGGCAAAGACCCGTTTGTTGCTGATAGTAGTGACATACAATATGTAATGTACCCAGCAGCCAACGGAACAATTTGTTTTTATGAAAACAATGTTCATCTATCATCATTATGTAATACTTTTACATATACTTCATCTGACGACCTAAAAGTAAAGATGGATTCAAACGGTGTAGTAACTTATTGGAAAAATACCACATTACTTTACACAAGTACATTACAAGCAAGTGGAACATATTATGTTCAAGCTTCACTTTATACTGGTGGGGTATCTGTTTCTGCTGACCTAATTACTAACCCACCACCAAACACAACTGCTTCAACAACTGGTGTCATTGACACAGGACTTCAATCCCCTAACCTAAGTTATACAGATTCAAACTTGCCTGACGGTACAGATGATTTCAGTATTGGTAGTTGGGTAAAACTTGACCCACGAACACCAACTAACGCTTTAGATAATTCATTTACTACTTTGGATTCTGGAAAAAACAATATCTCAAGTGGAACTTTGGACTTTAATGTTGTAAGAGATGGAAGCAGTGATGATTTAGATATTGACTTGGGTTCTGTCAGCGATACTGAGTGGGTATTGAGATTTAAATTAGATGTTGATACAGTTTCGCCAACTTCACAATATGTCAATATTGGTTCTATTGGATTGGCAAGTGTTTCAGGTACAGGTAATACTGATTTTATTGGATTGTCACTTGCAAAAAGTAATGACGCAACATATCAACACTATCATGCAACTGACGAGGAAAACGCTGATGGCGCAAATTACACAACTGAACAATTCTCACATGGATTGCAAGTTGAAACTCTATATGTCGAAATCATAAGAAGTAGTGCAACTGCATACAGCATTGAGTTATTTTCTGATTCAGGTTATACAACTTCCATTGAATCACAATCATTAACAACAACTGCTTCAACTGATGGATTACAATACTTTAAAGTTAGAAACTTTAACAACGGTGCTAATGTTGGTGGTTCAATCGCTGGTACTATTGAGGATATTAAATTTTACAACGGTATATCTGACATAAATACACCACCTGACAACACCAAACTTCTCGGACTCAATGACGTAACATTCAATGTCGGAACTGATTCTGCAAGTGTTGTATTAGATAATCTAGTCAATGATGGCTTAACCCTTAATTCTGCTGTATCTAATTGGGGTTCTCCAAACTGTGCTTCATATCAAGGTGGTAATACAGGTAATTCTTTTGAATCTTCTGTTAATTATTGTCAATCAGTTGCAGGCACTTTTGATACTTCTACATTACCAAGCGGACTAACATGGTCTAAGGTAACTGCAAAAAGTTCTCAAACAACAGCTAGTGCTGGGGATTGTGCAGTATATCCAATGACTAGCACTAGCAGTATTGGAAATAATGCTGGTACTTGGAATGACGCTAAAAGTGGTACACCTTATGCAACAGTAACTAATTGTGAGTTTGGTACTGACGGTATTGAATTATCTTCACAAGCATTGTCCGATTTCCAATCAAAATACAGTAGTGGTGGTATGTTTAATCTAGGTATGTCTGGAGTACCCGCAGGCGGTTCTTCCCCTAGTAACATACATAGTGGATATAGTGAACTTGTTTTAGAATCAGGGGGAATTAATTATATTATTACAGCCACAGGACTAAGTGACAACACTTCAAGTCCACAACATTACACTTTCACTAGAGATGGAAATGACTGGGAAATTTATCAAAATTCTGTGAGTGAAGCAACTGCAACTGATACTACATCATTGGGTTCTAATATACAAACTGATTCAACCAAAGACGGAACTAACAACGGTGCAACAACTGGTGTAACTGGAAAGATTGGAAACGCATGGGAATTTGATGGTTCAAATGATTATGTCGATTTAAACAACTCAATGATTAGTGGTACTGGTGACTTTACATTAACTGGTTGGTTTAATGTTCATACTGATGGTTTAATGTGGACTAAACAATTCCCAATGAAAGATAGTAATAATAATTACAACTCTATGGCACTTTACAAACACGCTAGTTCGGGCAACTGGTATATGACACCAATCAACGGAAATATATCTACGGACACATCAACAAATACATGGCACCATCTTGTATGGGTTAGGGATTCGGGTACATCATATCTATGGGTAAATGGGGTACAGCAAACAGGTGTTACTGATACAGTGGATATGGGTACACAGAATATGCATTTAGGAAATGAATATTCAAACTCATGTGCATTTAACGCCTGTCAATATGATGGTTTGATGGACGAAGTATCAATTTGGGATAGGGCTTTAACAAATTTAGAAGTAACTGCATTATATAATTCAGGTTCAGGAACAGAAGTTGATAATTTATCCGACCTTTCAAACTTAATAGTATATTATGACTTTGAGCAAACTGGAAATACTTTAGAGAATCAAGTTACTGCACCAGCACCTTACACAACAAACATTGACGGAATGGTTGACGAATATTTCATTTCAAGTGAAGCCTATGATTCTAGCGAAGTTGATATGATTTATGAAAAAGGAATTGAACCAACACAAATTGATACAACTGGTACAACAACTGACTATGACGACAGTACAGCAGTTGGCGGCACTGAATATTATTACACTGTCAAGGCAACAAATACAGTTGGCGATTCTGATTTCCTTACACCTTTCGTTAGTGGACTTGCTGGAACTCCACCAGGGGTTCCAACTGGTGTAAGCACTGCAATTAACAATCCAAATACAAATCCATTGGACATTACTGTTTCATGGTCAGCACCAAATAACGTTGGTACTGGAACATTAAACGCCTTTGAAATCTATCGTGATGGTACATTGATCACTACAACTGGATTGGTAACAACATACACTGACACAGTTCCAACTGGGGGTGGTACTTTTGAATACAAACTAAAGGCAGTTTCAACTCATGGCACAAGTGGATTCAGTAGTACAACAAGTACGACAACACCAAGCGTACCTGACACCCCAGCAGCACCAACTGGAAATATCAATGATCCAAACGGATCTCCTTTGGACATTACTGTTTCATGGACAGCACCAAATGCTGGTGGCTCAGCAATTACAAACTATGATCTTTATCGCTCATCAACTTCAGGCAGTGGATTTGCAATAGTTCAAACTGGAGTTACTGGCCTTACTCATACTGACACAACTCCAAGTGCTGGAACTTGGTACTATACAGTTGCAGCAAATAACCTCGTTGGTTCTTCAGCACAATCACCTGAACTATCAGTTTCAACTCCAAGTGTTCCAAGTGCAGTTTCTGACTTGGCTGGAAATACTGTAAGTGATACTGCAATAAATCTAACATGGTCTGCCCCTAGCAACGGTGGATCAAACATTGTTGATTACACAATTTATCGTGACGGTGTTTCCATTGATACAGTTACAACTCCTGGCTACTCTGACACTGGACTAACACAACAGACATCATACACCTACACTGTTTATGCAAGAAACAATGTTGGAACTTCTTTGATAAGCAATAGTATATCACAGGAAACTCATGGTGTACCAGCAGTAGTTCCATCATTCCAGGCAACTTCAGCAGCACTTGATACAATCACTTTATCATGGGGAATACCTAATGATTACAACTCTGCAATTACAAATTATGTTATTGAACGTGAATCACCAATTGGTGGTGGCTTCCAACCATTGGCCACAGTTGGAACTGTAACAACTTATTCTGATACTGGATTAACTGCTGTCACTGAATATAATTATCGTATCAAAGCAGTAAATGCTTATGGTAATTCACCAACAACTACTGCAAGTACAATCACCTTACCAGCACCACCTACCAATGTCTTTGTAACTCCAAGTTCCAGTACATCTGAATTGACAATCACATGGGATGAGCCAACTCTCACAACTGGAATTACTGGGTATCAATTACAAAGAGAAAATGGTATTGGTAATGGATTTACAACAGTTACCACAACTTCAGGAACTTCACATCTTGATACTGGATTAACTACAAACATCTTTTACAATTACAGATTAGTTTCTGTTTCAGTCCAGGGCAATTCTGATTATTCAAACACTTATGCACAAACTACTTTCCATCTACCTGACCCTGTAACGGTACTCAGTGCAACTGCTGGTACTGTGGCTGATGTTACATTGGATTGGACAGCACCATCAATTCCTTATGCTGCAATACTTGGATATACGATTTACAATGTTGATGCACCTGGCACTACTGCTTCTGCAACTGCCACACTTAGTACGACACTGGATCAAGTGAGTTCAATCACAATAACTGATGGTGGTACACAATACTCAGTTGCACCTACTGTAACTGTTTCAGCACCTACTGGACAACTACCACATGTTACTGCAACTGCAACTGCTGCAATAACTAATGGTGTAGTAACTTCAATCACTGTAACAAACAACGGTGATGGTTACAATACAATCCCAACTGTAACATTAACTTCTCCAAGTATTAACACTGCTGTAAGTGGATCAACTACATTGACACCATTCATTATTGATACAGGTGATATCACAACAAGTCGTACCATTACTGGCCTTGAGCCATCTGGAACACATAACTTTGCAATTGCACCAATTACAATACATGGAAGTTCAATTCTAAATGCAGCAATTGTTTCCATATCACCTGATGTAAGTTTTGAAGGAATTGTAATTGATATGCCTGACGAGATAAATCCAAATGAAAACGCAATTAAATTTGTAAAAACACAAGTAGGTAACAATACAAATTTGACATTAGAATATAATTCAGCATTAGATGTAACTTGTGAAACAACAAATCCATTTAGTGCAACAACAAACACTTATCCAAATTTGGCTGAAACTTCTATCGGTAATGGAAAAGTGACACACACTATAGCCTTTAATGATTCTCAAAATAGTATAGTAGATGTGATGTGTTATGATGTCAATGATCCAACAATAAAGGGTCAGCAAAGAATACAACAAAATGTAATTCCGTTAAAAGATCAAATGGATGATTTCAATAGTAACACCTTTGGTACTGGAAGTTCATTTGCTGCAATTGATTTAATGACATTAATTGTTGTAATAGTTGGAATGATTGGATTCAACAGAAAGAATCCAGCAGTTGGCTTAGCATTAATGGCTGGTCTAATTGGAATCTTGACATACTTCCAAGTCATAGAACTTGAAACATCTGTAATTGGTGGATTTACACTTGTAGTATTCTTGGCAATTGCAATGGGGTTGAAGCGAAGTTGAGTTCTCTAAAAGACAATGCATTTGGAATTATGGTAATAATGTACATCCTAGGATTTGCGGTACTCGGGGTTCAATGGGAGTTTGCTGATCCTTATGGACATATAATAAAAAATGCAACTGGGGTAGAAATGAAGTCAGCGATAAAGGATTACGTAGATCAGGATAGGGTTAATCAATACACTGCAACAATCACCGCTGGTGATTTCCAAGGAAACTCAACGTATTATGATAGGGTAGAAACGGTAGCCACTGCTGGTGCGTTTGTTGTGTGGGAATTAATCACACTAATGACAGGAACATACGTCTTTAACATTTTGATATGGATGGGTGTACCACATCTCTTTGTTGCAATCATTGTCATAACTTATGTATTCTTACTTGCAAGAGCAATCATAGGATATCTAAAGCCTGGAAATTGACAGAGTGTAAATGTAATTACAAATGTGAAGATAGTTGTAAGTGTGATTGTGTCTTTTGTTTTTGGAAAACCTAATCTCTTTTCACAAACAATGTTAAGATGTTGATTATCACATAAAGTAATAACACAATAAAGAATAGAAAGTGTAATGTTACCCATACTGGATTGATTAATGTAATCTTATCAGTTGTGGTGTCAGTTAATGTAATAATTGCATTATTACTATCTAATACTTGATCAACAGTTGTTTCAGTTGACAGGTGAATATCCGCACCAGCACTGGCCAACATGAATGCACAGATAATACTTGGAATTAACCAAATTACCCTAACTGCTGATTGTGATACAGTTGTAGGAGTTTCTTTAAATGATGAGATAATTAACATGATAATTCCAGCATAACAAATTAGAGCATAAACACCAAACTCAAGTATGCTCACATCGGACATATTCTCTTATATTTATGCTGATATATTAAATATTACCGAGTTATTAACAAGTTATGGCTCTAGCACAAGACCAGGCACAAGCAAGTGAAGCTGCTGCAATCATTGCAGAGAAGAAATATCAAAAAGAATTAGCACAATATAACAAAGATAAGGCAGAATATGATAAGAAAAAAGCAGAATATGATGCACAGCAAAAGAAGATTGATGATGCTAAAGCAGCAGAAGAAGCAAGAATTGCTGAAGAAGAAAGACTAGCAAAAGAAAAGGCTGACAAACGTGCAGCAGAATTTGCAGTAGTTGAAAAAACTTACCAAGAAACATTATCAAAGAATCCTTACACTGATGAATCTAAAAAGAAAAAATGGTCAGAGATAAGTAGGAATACTTCAAGAGTCAAATTCAATTATCAATGGAGTCAACAACATCAACGATACAATCAAAATGCATTGCATACAAAACAAGAAGCAGAAAAGAATTTACGATACCAACATTATACTACTGACGGATTTCAATTCGCAGATATGGGTACTGGTCAACGGGATTTTGGACAAGCAGTTGGTGATTATAAAATGGGTAGGCCATTGGGGTATAGGAATATTTCTGCAAGAGGTCAACATCAATTCAATTTATGGTTAGCAAAAGAACAGTTGTTATACGGTGAAATTACCCCAGCACAGTACAGTCAAAAGACTGGGAAATCACAAACATCTTACACATCATATCAAGACCAAGCAGAAAAACAAAGAATGAAACAAGCACAGGCAAAGGCACATGGTCAACTTGCAGCAGACAGATCTCATTGGGCTAATGTTGCAAGTGGAAACTATGATGCTCAAAACCCTGGACACAATTTTGTTGAAGTTAAGACAACACCAACAGAACATGGATATGCAACAGCCAATATATTGAAAGCAGTTGAGGTAAACAAATCAGGTACACCATTAACCACTGCTGCTGAAATTTCAAATTACATTACCATTAACAAACAAACATACAAAGTTCCTGAAGCACCTGCCACACCAACAATTCCAGTCAGGACAAACACCTCATCAAGAAAAGGAGTCAACGAAGCAAACATCTTACAAAAACAATATGTTCAAGATTTGAGAGATGGAAAAATTGGATTAGCACAAGCATTGTTACAACCACAAACACCTCAGAGATATTCTCCTGGCAACACTGTGAATCTAAAACCATTCTTAGAAGAACGTGGATATGATGTAACCAAACCTGAAACAATTCCTGATTCTGTTTTAATGGATCGTGTGAAATATGATGCTGCAAGAAAACAGGCAAGTGATCCAAGTAAACCGATGGGCGACTTGAGAAAATTAGTTCCTAATCAGCCACAGGTTTCTGATACTGTAATACAGCAAAGAAAAGAAACTATGGAAAAATATGCAGTTGATAAGGGTGGTTCTTTCATAGGATATGGTGATGATGGTACTCCGATACAAGGAGCTCCGTTTGTAAAACAACAATTCCAAGTTACAACAGCAGACGGAAAGGTTAGAACTTTTAACAGTTTAGAACACGCAGAAAAATTCTCACAAAGAATGACAACTACACAATATGAAGTGAATACCCCTACAACAATACCTACAATGTATGGTGCTATCATAGTACAAGAAACAAAAAGATTTGATACAAAAGAACAAGCCCAGGCATTTATTGATAAACGTCAAGCAAATTTACCTTACACCCAGGATTCAAAAATTCTACCAATGGAAGCAGGGTATCGTAGTTACGATCAATTTGCAAAAGAAGCATACAAAAGAGCAGAAGATCATCCTGATAGTTGGATCTATCAAGGCGGTGCAGCATGGACAAGTTTTGGTGGGGATATGCTTAACTTAGTGACAATGGGGGGTAATCTTTTAGACAAATATGTTATCAAAAGACCCGTAGTGGAGAAACAACCTATCACAACAATTGATACTTACTACGATAAAGGATTTGAAAAAGCAGTAGAAGGTATTGAAGTTACTGATACTGGAGTTACAGGTCTTAGTCCATCATTGATCAATCCATTAGATGAGGGTAACGTTGTTTCCAAATGGTATCAAGGTGCTGCAAGACAATGGGAGAAACAAACACCAGCAGAAAACTTTGGTCAATCAACAGTTGCAATTCCTTTGGCCATAGTTGATGCAGTTTCAGCAGGGCAAGTTGGTACTTCTTTGGTAAGGAGAGTTACACCTATAGTAAAAACTGTAGCAGCAAAGGCTGCTGCAACTCCGACAATAGTTACAAAGGTAATTGAAGCTTCATCAATCAGCGTAAAGACAATTCCTGTAAAACAATCATATTCAAGATACAATCTTAACACAATTGCAAATCCTGACAGAATTGACTTGAATCTAAAGGGTGCTGATTATTATGATAAAGGATATGATTTAAAATCACCAAAACCAAAACCATTGAATTTACAATCAAAAGCATTTCAAGAAGATTTGGCAAACCAATCTCCAAAGGGTGTAGGAAATTATGGTGCTGAAAGATTCAGACAATTCCAAGAAAACGTGTCACCATCAATCAATGTTATTGGCAGAATAAAATTCTCAGAGGGATTTGTTCCAGGCAAACCGACTAGACCTTATACACCATACAAACCAAAGCCAGTTGAAGCAGATCCGTATTATTCTCCTGAGAAAATCGACTTGAATCTCAAAGGAGATGATTATATGGTTTCTACAAAACCTACTTTGAACTTACAGTCAAAGGCATTTCTACGAGATATTAAAAAACAAAACCGACAACCAAACTATGAAAGGGCTGCAAGTGACTTTGTAGAATTTCAAAAATCACTTAACCCCAAACCACAAAGATACTCAAACATTGTTGGTAGCATAAAATTATCAGAGGGATTTGTTCCAGGCAAACCGACTAGACAATACAAACCATTCAAGCCAAAAGAAGTTGAAGCCGATTCAGGTTACAAGGCTGATGGAAAAGTTGGGGATATTCTTTCTGACACTGTATCTCATTCGCCATTGACAGTAAAAATAACAAAACCTGACAAGATTGCAAGATTACCAAAGACAGGACAAGCTCCAATAACCAAGACACCAAGATATGCAGATATTGATTCACCTAAAACACCAAAGACAGGTAATGCACCTATTGGATATATTGCACCAAAACCAAAACCAAGACCAAAGGCTTCATCATTTACCAATATGAAATCAACTGTAAAGAAAGTTAATTTACCTAAACCTGATGATACACCAAAACCAAGAGAAATGCCAGGACAACAAGTGGCTGTTCAGATTCTAAAACCTGAAACAAAAAAGAAATCAAAACCAGCACCATTAGATCCAATCATTGATGCCAGTACGGAAACACCAATACCTACTGGGTCACCAAGTAATAAAGCACCAATAATTCCACCTGTATTAAAAATTAAAGAAGAACAAAAGAAGGTGAAGCCTAGAGAAATTACTTCACAAAGAAGTGCTATTACATCTGTATCTAAACAAAGTATTATTCCAAAATCACAACAAAAGATTGTATCAAATGTCATACCAAAACAATCAACAAAAGTTTCTCAATCATCCAGGGTATCTCAGACTCCAAGAGTAGTTCAGGCAGCACCACAAAAAATTGTATCAAAAGTTAAACCAAAACAGGCACAACGTTCACCTCTAAGTCCAACTTCAGTACCAAAGGTAAAAGCAAAATCATCATTCAGACTAAGACCTGTACAGGCACAAAGTATGCCAACACCAATTCCAAGAAGGCAAAGAGTTGTGGCAGCATACGTTTTCCCTAAAAAAGAGTCAAAGAAAACCACAAAAGTTGAAAAAGAAGTTAAAAGAAAAGATTTCCTAGGCTCAAGTCGAACGTATCATATCGAAGGTATGTTCAAAAGAACTGAGATCATATCAGGTGATAAACAATCAGCCAAACAATTGACTAGAGATAAACGATACAAGGAAGGTAAGAAAAAGAAAGTACGAAAGAAAGCAAAGAATGAATCATTTTTACAAAAAATGGGCGTGATTAGTCCAGGGCTTAAAATTTGACAAGTTTGTATAAAATAAAATTTTAAAAATTTAAATACGTCTAGTTACTTTTAGTAATTAATGAAAACTCATATTGAAACAGTTGCGGTTAAAGTGGCTGCACCTTATACAAAAAAAGCACAACAATACATTGCCTGGAATAAAATACATCCAACAATGACAGATTTTGCAAACAATGCATTCAAATTCTACCTTGAAAGTCTAGGAGAGAAAAATTGATTCAAACAATTGAACAAGTCAGAAAACATTTGAGTGAGAACTTGTTGTTTTTACATCAAAGACTAAGAGAAGGTGATGCAAATGCACCATACATCAAAGGACAGATTAGAGCATACGAAATGATGGCCAAGTCATTTGGTATGGAAGTATCATTAAGGATGGAAGTAAATTGACTGTAGATGATCAATACAAAGCAGCAAACTGCTTTATCTGCCGAAAAGGATTCCTGACTTATCAAGAATTTGATAACTGTGATATCACCTTTTGTTCCAATGCTCTTTGCAACTATAATAGTCGCAAAGAGAGATCTAGCTTTTCCTATATGAGGAAGGGTGGGGGTGAACTCCAATAGCAAACCCAAGCGATTACGAACAAGCATCAGGTGATAGTGTCAGTCTAAAAAACATAGACGGAAAACCATTTACCATCACGCATATCGAAGATAGTGATTATACCCAAGGTGACGAAACCACTTCAGGTGTAAAAATTACTATCAAAGAAGAATATGGTGGATTTAGTAAATTCCACACAACTAGAATAGCAATTGTAAACAAATTGAGTAACCCAAAGTTACGTCAAGATGTTAACAGTGGTAATGAAGTCTTATCTGCAATATGTCAATTAGATAAGGCAAAAAATGGTAAGGATATGTATGTCCTGGCTGACGTGACAACTGAAGCAACTCAGGAGAAACTTTAGAATTGGTTTTTTCCCTACTTCAATACCACAAGTTGCTCGAGAAATCGAGCAACTCCACTTTTTCTAAAAAGGAGATTAAAGTTGAACAATAGACAACGTATGAGAGCAAGTAACAAACTTGCAGTAAATCATTTACTTGAAAATGGATTTAATGATGTTTGGCTCAAACCGCACACAGCAAGAAATGATATGGTTTACTGCCAGGATAGAAAATATTTAGCAACTGATTTATGGAATTTATTTGATGGTATTACCTTCATTCATCATAAACCACACTTTATCCAAATTAAAACAAATGCATGGGCTGCTGAAAAACCAATCAAGGAATTTCTTAAGACTCATTATATTGATGTAATTGTAATTAATGTAACAAACAGACTCAAAGTCTGTAAGGGCAAATACAAAGTTTTTGCCAGGGAGTACAAATGACTCAAGGGTATATGAGAGTGCCATTGGAAGCAGCATGTCAAATTTGTGGTGCTGACTTTATCAAAGAACATCCAAGAAGGGTACATTGTGAATCATGTGGAATTTTACATACAAAATCATTAAAAATGAAATACAAAAGAGAAAATTACAAGAAAAAAACAATTGTAAAACTTTGCAAACTTTGTGTCACACCGTATGTTGCAAGTGATGAACATAAAGTGTATTGTACCAAGGCATGTTTTAACACCAATCAACAAATTATCAGATACGAAAAAAAGATCATAGAATTACAAACAAAGATTTTCCAGTTGAGAGGTACTAGAAATTGATTTGTGAAATTTGTAAAAAGGAATGGGTTGATGATGAATTTGTTTTAACAAAATATCTGGCTCACAAAATAATTATTCATGGTGATAAGGCATGAGTTGTTTAATTTGTGGATCTCATTATGCATTAAAATGCAAACATTGTAATCATAGTTTTTGTGAAAAATGTGACGGTTTTCACAACATCATAGTCTACAGTCATTCAGGCATTCAAACGAGGATAGATTAAGATGGTGAAAATTAATTGTAGCAATTGCACCATTGGAAACCATAACGAGTGCCTAACAAGTGAGTGTTATTGTGCTGAAGATGATCATGGTAAAAACTACATTTGTGATGATTGTAAAAAGACTGGAACATTTGAAGATGTTCACCGCAAGTGTGAAACACAATGGTTGTCAGACGGAAAACAAACATCATGTACATGTCCAAACATTGGCCATGCCCGAAATAATAACAGAGAGTTTGCTGCACCAACAGAAAGAAGTGATGAACAACGACTTTGGCAATTAGAAAATGAAGGTACTGGCAATGATAGTCCAGAATATGTTTTACCTGAAATGGTTAGATTAGTAATTTTTGCAGAAAACATGGTTTCAAAAATTGAGATTCAAAATAGACTAAAGCCATTTTGTAAAAGACATCATATCGAATTAGACAAAATTGATTTGGCAATTGATATTGTTTGGTCAGACCTTGACACTTACCAAGAAATTCTAAAAACTGCATCAAAGATTGGTGCAGCAAACATCAAAACAAGTTTTGATAGGACACAATTAGCTGAAACTGCCAACTGGATTACTGCAAGTAATCACATTAAAAGAATTGAACTTGATGGAGAAATGTTATACTTTAACGGAAAATATTATGAAGGAAAAGCCCAGGCATTAATTGAAAGACAAGCTACTTTGTTAATTGTAAAAAGTAAGAATTCTGACATTAATGAAGTTGTAAAACATATTGAACGTACTTGTGAATTAATCACCTGGGATCAGATTGAAACATCCTCTCACATGAAATGTTTGAACAATGGTTTGTATGATGTGGAAAGGGGTGTGTTTTCACCTGATTTTGATCCGCAATATATCATACTACATCAAATCCCCCAGGATTATAATGAAAGTAATACTTTTGAGAAAATTGATGAGAAAGTTACAGAATTAATTCCTGATGATACTTCACGTCAAGCATACTATGATTTTCTATCATCTTGTTTAATTCCATATTCTGGAATTGATTACATGTTAGGCCTTGTTGGTCAAACAGGTAGTGGAAAATCTCAACTAACTGAACTTGCAATAAAATTATTTGGTGATGATAATGTGTTTTCAGCAAAATTTCAAATTTTAGCAAAAGACCAAACCACACAAAAAGATGCTGCAAAAAAAATGTTAAACATTGATGATGATGTAAGTAATGAATCAGTTCACCAAATTGACACCATAAAAAAATGGGTTACACAAAGTCGAATGACAGGTAGAAGTATCTACGCCCAGGCTGCAACTTATCGACCAATGAGTAGAATTATGTTTGCAGCAAATGACCTTTTTGAAATTCCTAATCCAGATGATGCTGAAGCAATTTACGATAGATCTTATCTAATTAGAATTGATAAGAAATTCAGACGACAATCAAATGAAATCAAAAATGTAATGGACAAAGTCGGAAGTGATGAACAATTAAGCGGCCTGATTACTTATCTACTAAAAAATGCCAAATGGATGCTGGATAATCAATCATACCATCATACTATCAATACTAAAGATGTTGAAAATATTTGGAATACTTTTGGAAATAAGGTGCAAATATTTGTTAAAAAATGGATAGTATTTGATCCAAGAGCAAGAACAGAGTCAGGTGAGCCATTTAATCAATGGAGTAATTATGCACATGAAAATGGAATAAAGCCTGGTGTAAGAAAGAAATTCAAAGAAATTTTTGAAGAA
>VMHT01076806.1_pt1 | contig 23229 bp, 42 predicted proteins | sample 4693611 | NCBI WGS metagenome assembly VMHT01 (sample SAMN12280063, study PRJNA550983) | marine metagenome | isolation source: seawater sampled from same location over 5 years 0.02-0.2 micron viral filtrate | place: USA: collected off the coast of southern California halfway between the port... ...
GCACGATGCCAGCCTTCTTGAGGCAGGCAGCCAGAACTCGGTGAGCCAAGCCTCGCATGGCATCACAATCTTTGCGATGTTGCTTCTTGGCTGGGCAGGTGCGAGCATTGTGTCCACGCTCACCGCATAAGCCACACTGGCGACCACGAGAATTCTTACGAGCCTGAGCCATCTTCCGCTCTTCAAGTTCTTCCCAGAGCCAGCGGTCCCGCCAGGAGATTTCATCTTCATCGGCGTCTTGAATCTTGGCTGCCTCGTTGATTCTGCTAATCCAAGAGGTGGAAGCGTAGGCAAGCTCATCTTCCGAGCGGTAAACGCCATACTTCTCAGCAAGCTTTTCAACTCTGGCGTGGGCTTCTTTGATTTGTGGGCAACTACGACGGTTGTGTCCCCACTGACCACAGTGCTGACATTGAACAGAACGGCTCATATCTCTCTCCCTTACATATGCATAATATCATGGATATAGGGTCTGTCAAATTATTATTTAAATAAAAAAAGCACCCCCGAAGGAGTGCCTTTTATATAAACCCTTGTTGGAGTTTACTTATTAGCTATTTGCAAAAGCTATTGTGACCGTACCGCCGGCACTACCTTTTCCTCGCACATAGCCGTCAACACACCAATTGGATCCGTCAAACCAGAAACAGAGTTCTGTACCTATACCACCCGCACCGTTAGCAGCGCCGGTAATGTTTAAGAAATCGTTACTAGAGCCGTTAGGTCTTGTTACGAGACCCAAAACGCCGGGTCCCGTACCTGCGGGCTTGTAGACGGTGGAAATCGCATTAAGGGCGGCATCCGAAGAGTACGAATGTAGGGCGGCATTTGCCAGGTCAACATCATATTGAACCCATACTGTATCACCTTTTGTGGAATCTGCAACGTTAGGAAGCGTCCAATCGCCAGCACTCGTTCTCGTAATATTATTACGAGTGTTGGCTACTAAAGCACCACCGGTATCCTGCTCTGTCATTGACGAGAAGTTAGGCATTGCGACCTGATCCGTAAGACGGTTTGCGGTAAGGTTATTACTAATTGTAGTCCCGCCACCAGAACTTTGGACTAAGCCTTTTGCGTTATCTATTACTACTTTTACCATGATTTATATTTCCTTTTATTTTAAAATTTGTTTAAAGATTATCCGAACACATATCCGGTTACGTCTGCTGATGCGCAGAAAAGCGATACACGAACTACAGCAGCAGTTGATTGTGTGCCAACATCGCCGTGTGTTACGATAACTGAAACAGCCGAATCAGAGCCGTCTCTTGCAACAGGCATAAGTGCGGTTGGCGACAGAACGTTCGATCCAAGAGCGTTATAATCTAGTGCCATATTTCCGCCGAAAGCATCTACATCACCTGTGACGCCAACCGAGGTGATGTTTACACTGTTACCACCAGCACTCGCTGTTTCAACAGTGACTTCACCACACAAAACTATCGATCCGGCAGGAACCAAATCTGTAATCGTTGTTGCTGAGGCGTCGTCAGCAGCAGTTCCTGTGCCCGTAACAACATGAAGTTTTGCATTCATGTGAGGGTTAAAAACTTTCAGCCCGCTCGAATCACGGATCTCTACAGAACCTGTTCCAGTCTCTTGAACTAGACCTCTATTATTATCTACTATTACCTTTACCATAATTATTTCCTCCTTTGTTCACATGCTTCCGACACGGGTGTGAGTTCCCCTTATGGTTGTGCCGAACTTATTGTTAAATAGATTGTTATTCTCTCAAACAGCTTTATATCAGCAAATTACCTTGTAGTTAAGTACTTTTATTGGCTCAGATAAGGTTTCGGAGCTATTTGAGCACAAATCAGTGGTTAAATACTTCTTATTACAGTCACAAAGGATAGTAGCTACATTCGACCCATCTGGTAGGTCTTTTGCTTTTAATATTGCTCCAAAGACATTAGCACCCGATGATATACCTACAGACAGCCCTAATTTGTTGATTTGGCGAGCAATATTGAGCGCATCAGAGTCATTTACTCGCAAAACAGGGCTAAGTGCTTGTAAATCCACTATTTTTGGGATAAAACTGTCTCCAATGCCCTCAATTCGGTGTCCTCCGTCCTCATTTTTGTCCGGGAGGATAGGATAAGCCTTAAAATCGCTCTTTATTTGTGAAAAGTAGTGATAAAAGCTCATAATTGTGCCTCCGGTGCCCATTCCGGTTATAAAAACGTCTAAATCGCCTAAATTATGCCTTTTTAGGGCATATTCGAGTTCTGGGGCAGTTGTTTTAACGTGTGCCATGATATTCCAGGTATTATCGAACTGTTTTGGACCAAAATAGCCCTTTTTTTGTGATTTTTTGGCTGCTAGCTCGATACACCTAGTAAAGCCACCCTGTTTTTGGCTAATTTGGAACAATTTTGCTCCATAAAACTCTAAAATCCTTTTTCTTTCCTTAGAAAGCCAGCTTGGCATGTAAATTTGGACAGGATGACCTAAATAAGCCCCCATAGCAGCAAATGCAATGCCCGTATTACCACTAGTTGCCTCAACAATGGTATCTCCCGGCTTAATTGTATCATTTTTATAGGCAGAACACAGAATTTCGAACGCCATCCGGTCTTTGATGCTTCCTGTGTAACTCCAGGCTTCATATTTCGCAAATATGTTTATTTTTTTGTCTTCGTATTGACAAGTTAAACATATAAGCGGAGTATTGCCAACAAAACTCTTTAGTTCTTTTAGAGAATGGGGTATACTTTCCATTTTTTCCTACTAACTATCTCTCCAAAGATTGTTAGCAGCGAATTTGATTACCTCTTCGGCAGAATCCTCGTTATATCCATATTCATCAATCAAGGTTTCAACCATCTCATTATATTTGCCCTGCTGTTTTTTATCTCGGCTTTTAGATTTGGTTACAATCCTAGAAATTTGTTTAACAGAAGATGTTAACTTAGTTTCGATAGCTTCCTTAAGGGGAGCATACGACTTCCAGTCTACCTTTTCGCCTCTTCGAAGCTTGGAAAACATAAAAGAAGTTATATCAACTCGGAAGTTCTCCTTTGCAGTTCCCATTATTCCTATTTGCTCTTCTATAGAGGACATGAAATCTTCATCAGGGTGTATTTCTTCATTTGTCACAGCGTCTTTTACGGTGGACATGTTCACATAAGCTTCTGCATGGTCTAAATAATTATTAAACAACGCTTCTGCTTGTTCATCGTAGGCTGATACAAAAGCTTTAGTTATCTCTTTTTCTAAAAGGTTAAGATACTCATCGTGTAAAGTTTTACCTAGAAAATCTAAGTAACGATTTCTGTCATCTTCTACAACTATTTGATCCTTTACCTGTTTGATTAGGGTGTCTCTTATCGACACTGGAGTTACCATATTCTTTTCTGAGTCAGACAGCGCAGAATCAATAGCCTTCATAATGAATCGTGTGGAGATTCCTGTCATTCCTTCGTCCCGTGCCTCATCACGCAGATCATTGATGTCTATCTTTTTTACGGTTCCCTTTTCTATAACATCCTTACCGTTATAAAGTTTCATCTTTGTTAATGAATCAACTTTATTAGATGGGTGTAGTCGGCTTAAGACAGCAAACATGGCTGCAACCTCTAAAGTATGCGGTGCTATGTGTCCGTCGAAGTCTGACAGTCCAAGCATTTTTTCATAGATTTTCATTTCTTCCGAAACTTCAAGGCAGTATGGTACATTAACTCTTACAATACGATCTAAAATTGCCTCATTAGTATTTTCTGACTTAAACTTATTCCACTCTGCTTCGTTACAGTGAGCAAGAATAACTCCATCAAAATAAATCATAGGACCCTTGCCTGGTGAAGGTACTGCCTTCTCTTGGGTAGCTGTAATCATGGTGTGCAGAAATTCAATTTCGTTCTTAAACACCTCAACAAATTCTACTATACCACGGTTACCAACATTAAATGCACCATTTAAAGAAAGAACCCTGGGGTCATCCTCTGAATATAAGTCTAACTTGGAAATGTCCTCACTGCCAACCAAAATTGTCACGTCTTGGCTATTGGCATCCATTGGAGGCACAACACCAACTCCTCGCCGACCACGAACAGAGAATGATGATTGTGTAATGGGCATCTGGGTATAATCATTATTAAATTCTTCTTTTAATCTGTGCCGGCAGACGGGGCACAAGTCACCTTCGATGCGGATACCATAGAGATCTTGGAAGTCCTCCCTGAGAGATCGAGGTATTAAATGTAGTGGATCTTCATGGATAGGGCATCCATCAATATGATACATTGGTTCACATTTTTCTAAGGCACCCTTTATCCTTTCCATCAAAGCAGATTTACCTGCTCCTACCGGTCCTAATAAAAGAAGGACCTGGCGGCTCTCTTCTCCTTTCAGGGATGCAGATCTTAAGAACCTCATTATCTTTGCAAGCGATCTTTCCATTCCAAAAAAACTGTCTTGGAAATAATCGTAAGTTCTTACTTCTTCTCCATTGAAAAGCTTATTACACCTATCTTCAGATTGAGACATCCTAGTTATGCCATGTGATGCAATAATTTCATAAAGTCTCTTGTGTGCTAGATGTGCAACAGTTGAGTCTTTTTCAAGTACTTGTAGATAATCTGTCAGAACACCCTGGAACTTAGATATCTTTTTTTGTTCTTGGTGTTTGCCTACAAGCTTTAAAAACTTATCGGATTTATTTTTTGATGCCATTGTTAAAACTCCCAGGATTCATCTTCTATTACTGTGGTGAATTTTATATCCCCATCCCACAAATCGTTAATGTACTCGAATACTTTATTTGCTTCTGACAACTCTAAGTCTCTTCCATCATGTTCGTGTTCAAGGATTAGAGTACCATCTCTTTCGAGCTTCTTAACGAGGATAACAGGAACACTATTTAGCCCCACACCTTTAATTAGGTCGTCTCTAACGGTTCTCCAGGTATATTCACCAGAAACTTCGGTTATTTTGTTTACCCCTTCTGTTCGATGAAAAGAAAAACTAAACAAATTCAAACTTTTACATAATTCTTCATTAAGGTATGTTTTAATAAACGTTTCATCACAGTGTGTCTCTCTTACTCTTATGCACTCGCTAAATCCTTGATTTTTTTCAATATATTTAAATATCTTATAACCAAGGTGGTATGGATTAATCCTTCCCAAATGTGGTCTAACTACTTGATTATGTAATCGGATAAATGATAAGTGATAATCATCTGGTATTCCCAAAGAGTTGACGATCTTCTCATGTATCATACATGCCCAGCCTTCATTCATTATTTTTGTGCAAGCCTGAGGGATAAAATAAGAAGACTCTTTCTCAACGATTTGTATAAGGTCTTTTTCCCATGGCTCTAGGCGGGAGTTATATTCGGCTATAAATCCCAATATATTACAATCAGGTTCGAGCGGTATTTTGTTTATATCAAAATTTTCCCATTTGCCCGTTTTATCAGCTTGAATTAGTTTTTTATAGTACTTCTTTAGTTGCGCTGGATTTCGGCGCTTAATACCAGGGGTCCGGGGAACTTGATATTTTATCGCATGGCAGGCATCTAAAATTCTTTCTACCCTATCAATTCCTATTGACGGATCTTCCATATATTTTTTAACCCTTTTTCCAGCAGCCTTGAATCTATCCAATGCGGTATCTGCTTTGGTTTCTGAGAACATTCTATTATTCTTAAAGAAGTCGCTATGACCAACACAATGAGCCATTGTGAGTATATGGGTTGGCATTGGGTTTTCTGTCATAAGATAGGATAAACTTGGATTCGAATTTATTATCATTTCATAGGGTAGCCCTGACATTCCCAAATTATATTCTGTTTGAATGCGGTCAAAAGATTTACCAAAAGACCAATGCCTATAATGAGTGGGTAAACCGATATACGCCATATGCCCCATCATTTCTTTATAATCACATATTTCATAGTCGATAGGGTACCAATCCAGCCCTAAGGCTTCCCCAATAGTACATATCTTTTTATCCCAATCTTGGAGTTCATCCATTGACCACTCTGGCATTATTGACGCCCTCCAAACAGTTTTTTAAATGCAGGCCATATATCTCTGTTTTCTACTAACCTAATTCTTTTAAAACTTTTACCTTCCGTTAATTTTGTCCAGTCCCACAATTTCTTTTCGGGAGTCCCGCCGGAAAATAAATTATTATATTCGTATTTTCGCATCTTTCCAATTTCAGTATAACACATCATCTGATTTATTTCCTTCAGGCGTCGGAATGCTGCCAAGGCTTCTTTATTGTCAACAGCCCAATTGTCTCCGTCACCACAGTAGAATGTATAAATATTCCAATTGTTTGGGTGATACCGTTTTTCAATTATTTCTTCAACCTTTTTTAGCCCTGTGGAAACTAGTGTGCCGCCATTTGGTACTTGGGTAAAAAATTGCTCTTCGTTGACCTCGTGTGCGTCGGCAGTATGAGAAACAAAAACTACTTCAATCGAGGAATATTTGTGGTTTAAAAATTGGTATAAAAGAAAGAAGAAGCTTCGAGCTAAAAACTTTTTAGTTGTTGTCATGGAGCCTGATACATCCATCACAAAGAATATAACAGCGGCTGTGTTCTCTTTGATTACCGGAGAAATATGTTTATACCGTAGATCACTGTCATGAAAGGTAAATCTTTCACCGCTCTCAGGGTCATAGCTTCCAGCCTTAATGGCAGCTTTTTTTCTTCGAATCTTTTGTTTTATTGTTTCTTTCTTTGATAGGCGTGGTCTGATACCATATGGGCGCTTACCCTTACGTTTCATCTTTTCTTGGGTTGTGAACTTAAAATTCTTTTTTTCAAGCTCTGGTAATTCAAGATCACTAAAAAGATATCCCGCCAGTTCTTCAAGGGACATTTCTATTTCGTATTTTTCTTCGCCCGGTTTATTGCCCGGTTTATTGCCCTCAGAGGTTTTTGTTTTTCGGCGGTGACCTATCCGCTGACCCTTCTTAACTTCTTTCCCTTCCGCAGATCCAACTCGTTTATTATCTTCATTTGCTCCATAGACAAAGCGAGGTTCCTTAATCCCTCTTACTGGTATGCGAATCTTTTTCTTCCCACTTTGACCGATGATGCTCTCTTCAGCAACAACATCCTTGATACTTTCTTTAATAGCTTTTTCAATCTTGTGCCTATGTCTGGCTCTGTCGCCAGCAGCACGGTCTGCTATTGTCTTGTGTTCACGGAAAGTACTCATACTAATATAAGTAGTTTCCTACGTGGGATTACAGAAGGTCTAAATCTGTAAGGGGGATCATTACCGGTTGACGTTCACCTTCAACGGCGACCATTGCAAAACCTGGCTCAATTGAGGTTCTATCGATAACTACTTCAATTATCTCACCTTCCATCGGCATACGCACATAGTCAACCTTTTCTCGTCCGCTTGCAGTGGTTTTTATAACTTTCTGTAAAGTGTTCCAACCAACTTTGGCACCTTCTTTTCCTATGAAGTCTCGCTCCATCCCAATGATTTCATTGAGTTCTTCTTTTATTAGTTGCCTGAGTAGGTCTTTGGTTACTTTCATTTTTTATCCGCCACGGTTTTAGCGCCCTTGGCAAAAGAAGCCTGGCGCACAGTTTTAGTATCGTATTCATCAGTGTTAGCGAGAACCTTACGAGCAAACTCTTGTGCGCTCATTCCACGCTTCTTGGCTTTGGCAGTAAAGACACCTTCCGTGCCCTTCTTTTCTATTTCCTTCCCAGCTTTAGAGAAGGAGTCATCAGCTTCGGTCATTTGCCTAATCTGCTCTTGAACCATCTCTCTAAGTTGTGTTCGTGTGATTCTCATTTATTGGTCCCCGTGGTTTTGTTTGTAAACCTGATTTAAATAGGCTTCAAAATCTTTTAGTGTCTTTTTCTTTGTGCTGCGCATAAGGGAGGCTAGCATCTCTAGGGTCTTGCGAGCTTTAGGATTTGAACTAACATTATGGAGTGGATTATCAATTTCTCTGTAAAAGCGACCCTGCATATTAGGAGCACCCGTAAGATTTCGGAACACCACTTCGCCGTCTCCCTTGCGCTTGGCTTCGTCTTTGTACCCAACATCGCCCTTTATATTGGCTCCTTCAAATCGCTCTTTGCCAGCAAGGATGTCTTGGGCTGCCTGAACATACAGGAATACTTCATCCTCTCCGATCTCCGACCCTCTTCTACTCGTATAGACCGATGCTTGGTCACGGGGCTCGTTGACTTTGACGCCAGACTTTTCTACCTCTTCCATAAACTCACTCAAGCTAGTAAGTGCTTTCTTTTTACCAACCTCAACAAAGGGGAAAGTTTGTTTATCAATGTGGATATAATAAGGGATGTTTCTTTGTTCCGCCACAGCGACGCCATCTCTGAGACCTTTCATTTGGTAGGCTTCTATAGAACTCCCTGCTCTTCTGGTGGGCTTGTCGTCAAACATTCCCTTTTCAAACCGATACAAAGGAATAGCAAAATGGATTTCGTCTATGTACCTGTCAGCATCCTCAATGTAGGGTTCATCTAAAAGTATTCTGTCTTCTGCTTCAAAGCCTTCTGTCTCGCCAGGGTCAGGGTTGGCTGCTTTCTTAGAAGAGCGTTTTGATGTTGCCCAGTAGTCTAACGGAACGCCTTTATATTTCTGGGCTAATGCTCGTCCGTCTAATTTGAAGATGACACCCTGTGGGTAATTCCCAGTGTAAGCATTGGCTGGGGTTCTTGCGGTAGAGAAATAATAAAGTTTACCTTTACCTAATTCAGACTCAACGTCTTTGGTAAACCCACCGGAAGCCATAAACCTATTCTGCTCTAGAATCTTGGCACCCTTTTCAAGTCCGCTAGTATAATGATAGACGACATCGCTGATGCCTTCCTTCAGGAACTTACGCCATTGTTCCATTAAAAGTTTCATTTTTTTGGTGACTGTACAATTACATCTGCGTAATCTTGTTTAATATAAGAACTCAATTGATCAGTCATGTTAATATCGTCTAAACGATCTTCGTCTTTTTTACCATCTATTACTTTGCTTATATACTCTATAAACGCTAGCTCTAAACCATCATCAACCACTTTCGAGACAAATGGATCAATCATCAGTGCATCTAGGACTTTACTTGATTTAGCTAGTTTAGTATTCTTTTGCCCTTGGGACCATAAATATTTTAATACTGGCAATACTCCGGCGGTTGCGATGTCTAGTCCGGTTCCCAATACTGCGTTGGCGCTATCTTTACCTACATCTACTTTTTTCTGTGTGGCGACCTGTTGGAGCGCAGCTTTCAACTCTCCCACAGTCTTAAATCCGGCTTGAGATTCCTGGATATAATTTCTCCACTGCTCCATCAATAGTTTCATGTGATATTTAGTTCCCTAAAAAAGATTGTTGCTTATCTAACTGAATCTTTCGGCTGTCCGGTTAGATTGGCGATGGAAATATGAAATACTCTTTCTGGCTCAGGGTTTAAATTTTGACTTCCTAAGCTTTTCATTACTTGTCTGACATAATTTCTCATATCATCTTGGTTTTTTACTCGAATAGCCCAGGACTTCTTACCGGGAGAGCTTCTTTCCCACACCTCATCCTCTAATTCGATAGGTGGAGGCTCTAAAAAATCCATTTTCCCCAGTTTATCCTTGAAATTAGACAGAATACTTTGGTGAACGAGGGTAACATGGAGGTCTTTGGACGCTAACAGCACTGCATCTGATGGAACTTGTTGTTGGTAACGTTCAATATCACCCCAAAGCTCTTGGGGAACCTTTATTTTTAAAATTCCACTGTATTTAGCCTCGTTTTCGGTCAAAAACCCTCTCCATGTTTGCAAAATATTTTTCATTTATTGAATACATCCAATATATCAAGGGGAGTAACAATAAATTCATTCCAAAGAGAGGTTTTTAGTTCTCCATTACAATCGTTTTTAAGATCTGTACACAAATTGTCCCTGTCTTTACCGGGATAACCTAGTCGATGGAGGTTTACACACTTCCTTCCGTTACTTACAGAGTATGATTTGACATCGCTTCGAAATCCAGCCCTTACATTACCCTTGAACTTCATAATTTTATTGGATTTCTCCCTGAAGAAGGGCCTCTGTGCCACAGTATATGCTGAAATATCAAATGGGTCACCACCCCGAATAGCACGAAGTATTCTCTCCACCCCTTCTGCGTGAGTGTAATGATATAAAACCTTGGGATTGTCGATGGATCCATATATTTGCTCGGTAAAAGCATCATCGATTAGAACATATGGCTCTAAATCACCCCTAGAATAGAAATAAGCAAAGCGAAGCTGGGAGATATCTTCAAAATATTGACTAAATTCTTGTTCTAAAGACCAATAGCGATGGTTTACAAAGTCTTCTATGTGATCTAAGACGTTTTTCAGCGTCAATAGGTCATATCTTTCAACATCTACATTCATTTGGAAGCCATAAAAGTCCTCAATAAGGTTCACCAGTTGGTCAGGTCCGACTAAATTACCGTGCCCATAACTAATATAATGTCCTTTTTTTTGAAAACTTAATATTGTATTAACAAAAATCTCCCATTCCCCCAGAGTATGGAAGGAAGATTCAGGCTTAACATATCCATGAACATACAATTTTTTAACGGTTTCGGAAATAGGAGCAGATTTTCCGGGTTTACTAGCTTTTTTTGTAAAAGGGGGAGTATTTTTGTTGCCACCCATGGAGGCTTTAGAGATCATATCGGCAAATTGCTTGCGATATACCTTCTGCATTTGCCCCTCTTTAGCTGCTTCTTGAACTAACTCCTGCACAAGAGCTTTAAGTTTGGATATTTTAATCTTCATTTTGTTTTAATGTCTTAATTTGTTCCATAACTTGAGCCGTAATCTCTTTAGATCTTTTCAAATCTTTAAGTTCTTTTCGGATAAGCTTCCAAAACTTAGTTTTAGTAATCATAAAAATCCCCTTTGGTACCAATAAGTAGTTTTATTTTTTATTGCCCGCCCTCAAAGAGAGCTTTTATCGGGTGTGTGGCTAAAATCTTATCACCCTTAGAGTAATACCCAACACTTTCGACTAGATATTGTCTTTCATTTAGATGAGGAGAAAAATAGACTTTTACTTCGTAGGACGTCCGAGGCGATAGTTGGGTCATAGGGATAATCTGCAAAGTTTGCAGATCGCCAGCACGCCGTCTAAGTGTGCCGTAAGTCAAGCCAAGAGCAGTAAAATGGTTAAGCCCGCTCGCCGCCGAAATTTTTGCTTGGTTTATACGCCGAATGTTGCCGGCGATCATGGTTTCCATATTGGCGGTAGAAAATAATAACATTGCACTCATGCCAATAAATGCACTCATCATCAAAACTAATATAAGGGTCATGCCCCTACGGTTCGACATTAATCATTCTATCACGTTGAGGTAGGGGAGCGGGCATTTGCGTTCGCCTAAAATTTTCTCTCAACATAAGGTTGTCTTCTACCCATGCAGCCGTGCGTGCCTTACATAAGTTCCTTGGTACGTTGTTAGCGATGCATCCCCGCTCTTGTGGCATCACAACCTCGCAATAGCAGCGAACCCGGTTCTTCAACTCTAACTCAGGGGAAAGCGTAACCCCTGCCGGTAAGACTTCATTAGTTCCAGGCACCCACTTAGGGCAAGTAATATTTTGCATTTGATACGCTTGATTAAACAGATTTGCAAACACAAGCAAAAACAATGACTTATAGATCATGGTCATCTTCCTCCAAATTTTTTTCTTTTATTCCAAAAAAGGCTGCGGCTATAAAAAGCGCCGCACCAGTACTAACAGCAATCCAAGCAATACTATACAAGGTAAGTTGCCCTAACATTTCAACAAGACTCATCAAAAACTCCGAAATTTTTCCTATAAATTTTTTTCACCTGCCAGCTTTTGAAATTATGTAAAACTGATCAACACTCCAAAGGTGCGTTTCGCCATCATGGCAGGCAAGACCATAGAAGTGTCGGGGATTATCCGGCAATTCTTGTGTGACCAGAACCAAACCGGCAGTAGCAGGCATAGCTGCGAACGCTTCTGAAGCGGGTTTCATTTTGAGGAGATCCCCTACTTTAAAATCTTTTAGCACGGCTGGCAATCCTATCCAGCGTATTATATAACTTATCGAGCTTCTTGTTTAGCCGTTCTGAATATGCTGAATCCCCTTCTCTACCTGCGTACTCAAGGTCTACAGAAAGGTGCTTGACTCGTTCCCGCAGTTTCTCAGCCTCTGTCTGCTTCTTAGTTGAGTTTGTCTTCATTTACATGGTCCTTTCGTACTATAGAAATCGGTTTAACGAACTGTTTGTGTACTCGGTATGCTTTTCCCATGAACAGTATTTCTACGGCGTCATCATTAATGGTGCCGGCAACCAAGCCGATCCCTCCTATTTGTCCGCCTAGTCTACCATAAGAAAACTCTACAAGGTCACCTATTTTCATTATTATTTTTCCTTTCTACCCTTGATAGGAGGATTAGCTCTTGCTGCGTGAAGATGTGAGTGCTGCCGTCGGAAAACTGAAGCTGGTAGTATCTACCAAATGATGTATCTGTAGCATCGTGCCCCATGTACTTGATAACAATAGCAGTGCTGCCCTTAAAGTATGCGATATCGCAATTGCCGGCTATGACAACCAGATCACCTATTTCGTACATTAGTGGATAGTGGGTTCTTCTAGTCCTGCTTCGGACAGATCAAGGCTCATCATGGTTTCAATAGAGATGGCAGCCAGTGTTACGGATTCGTGCTCTTCCGCTGGCAGACCGCTGGTCAACAACTGATTATACCAATCATCTAAGGTGGCGCTTGGTACATTACCCATGTTCTCTAATAGAGCAGAGGCTCTAAAGAGGTTATGGTTCTCACGGTCAATCTCTGGTACATTAGTTTGAAGTTTAAACATTTTTATTTCTTTCTCTCCACTTGATCCTGTGGAGGTCGTGTTGGTAAAACCATTTAGGAGTTTGTTGATCAAACTGGACATAGAACTGCGGAATAGCTCCCTTCTCTTTGTGTTCTTTAATAACTAGTCCAAGGCTATTAGTTTTAGGCTGATTATTCATCAGTCCACCTTTACGTCTTTTGAAAACAATGTCTCCGACTTTAATCATTTCTTTTGTTTCCTTAAAAGTCAAAATCTGGGAAAATTAGCTATCCGTTGTGAATGTCCTTAGGACACCCCCCAGGGGGAGTCAACCCCCAGGGACATACATTAGGGGGGAGGGGGCGGTCATGGCTGGCAGGGCTGTCAGGTAACTAAACCTGCTTCCAAAAGCTGGGCAGCCAAACGCTGATAATGACCTTGCAGGTTCATAATCATTCCGCTGTCAATCAGTTCCTGGAATAGCTGGAAGGTTTGCTGGTCAGTTAGCTCACCTCTTTCATAGCTTACTATTCTCTCTGTTAAGTCTTTCATTCTTTTATTTCTTTCCCGCAAAATGCGTTAGTCGATTTGGATAACCTTCTCATTGGTTTTGAAGTAGGGACGGCTGGCACCTTGCTGGTCAGTCATCCACATCCGCTGTGCTTTGCAAGCCTTGGGCTTGGGAGCTTCCATGTCCGTCAGAATAATGACACCATCAAAGCTGTTATCGTTGACGTACTTGGTAGGAGCGTCAAAGCAGGTACCGCCGTGAAGCACTCGCTCCGCTGGCTTGTTCTGACCCTTTTTCCAAACGTAGACCTTACTCTCATCAACCTCAGTGTCGAAGGGAATGACCGTGAACTCTGCCAGCTTGGCTAGCCCGTTGAGTTCTCCGAAGAAGGCTGACAGCATCTCATCGCAGACAGAGCCGGACTGGTCGATAGCGATGGCAATCTTTGCTTGCCTCAGTACCTTCTTGCCGGGATGAATGTAGGCATACCGCTTGTTGATCCGCTTGACACTGGACCTTCTGCTAGCACGCTGACTGGTCTTAATGAAGTACCTGAGTACCTTACGCCAGTCTACCTTACTCTCTAGCTTTTTAAGAATACTTTCTTTTACCTCCGACGACATTGAGCCCCAGCCCTTGGCAGATTGAGTGGCTTCGCTGGCAGCTTCTTTCATAGCTTGCTTCAGTCGTTCCTTAGCCATCTGGTTGGCAGCCTGCTGTTGCGGGCTGTCAGAGTTATCATCCCAACCGGAGTGGTCATCAAAGCTGCCAGGCTCTCCGCCACCACCTTCGCCAGGCTCACCCTCACCACTCTCGCTGTCACCATCTTCAGAGTCTTCACTCTCGTCACGCTCTGGGAAGTTAGCTAAGTACCACTCAGCAGTCTGATGAAGCGGCAGGTCCTTAAAGGGACCGACACCTGGCATACAAGCCATGTCCGGCAGTTCACCTTGAAGGTGGCTGTTGATAGCCAGGTCAGCAGCAATGTTCCAAGCCTTATGGTTGACACCTTCTGGCTTACGGCTGGTAACGTGTTCAAAGATCAAGTGGTAGAACTCGTGCTTGAGTACACCACGAACCTGCTCTTCAGGCAGGCTGGCAAAGAAGTCAGGGTTGTAGATCATTTCGAACTGGGCACTCTCGGGGTCTACCCGAACACCAGCAGTAGGAATATTATAATCAGCACGCTTCTCAATCTTGCGGCTCAGGGCAGCAAAGAACGGCTCGTCCATGAGCAGTCGGTAAGCGTGCAGTTTCAAGTCAAAGCTCATTACTGTCTCTCTCCCTCATTCATATACTACCATGGATACAGTTGTTGTCAACTTTTTATTTGTCCCCGCAAAACAGAAAACCCAGCACTTGGCTGGGCTTCTGACCTGAGAGCAGGGTTGAGAGAGATTAGGCTCCCAGGATTTTGGAAAGGTGACTACCGACAGCGCCGTCATTGGCACCGTGGAACTTCACCACGTTTTCTTGGACACCAGCTTGGCTGATGACTGACCAGAGCTTCATCGCTGCTTCGCTGGGAAGCGTGACGAAGTAGTTGGCAAGGTTCTCAAGGTGTCCTTCGCTGAGTTCAGCCTTGAGGATCTCTTCAGCTTCAAGCTTTTCGATCATGGCACAGTGCTCGTTGAGCGAGAAGGCTGCCAGAGCTTCTTGCCGCTCACCGGTAAGGAGTTGCTCCACCGTCACAACCCGCTCGTAGTTCTTAGCGTAGTCGTTAAGAGCGACAGCAGCTTCAAAGCCGACGAAGCTTTGAGCCAGGTTGAACATCATGGGGCTGGCTTCCAGAGCATCAGCCTGCTTGAGCACCTTGTCAAGCCGGTCCCAGCTACGACGGCTGGGGTAACGCTTGTTAGGCTCGATGTCACCGTTATGCTCAAGGTGAGCCCGGTTCTGGTTGATGAAGTCCCAGATGAGACCGTCAACATTGTTCTTAGCCCAGGCTAACCAATCTTCAACCGTAGGCTCGATGTCCCAGACTGACCAGCGATCAAGCTCAGCAGGATCCATCTCGTTGACTTGGTAGTTCTCGCCATGCTCACCGCCGTTGACGGCTGCGAAGATGATGGTATCCTCGTGGAGGTTGTGACCATTCAGCTTCCGGCTGTCGGTCAGTTCGAAAATCCCTTGACGGACTTCGAGGGTAGCTCGATCAACTTCATCAAGGAACAAGCAGACAGGCTCTTCACAAGCTTGCTTGAACCAATCAGGTGGATTGAAGCTGGTACGGTTGCCGTCAATGCTGGGCAGCCCAACCAAGTCACCCTCGGTCATCTGGCTGGCACGCCGTTCAACGACAGGCAAGCCGGCATTAGCGGCAAGCTGATAAACAACTTGGCTCTTGCCGATTCCGTGGCGACCACGGAGAAGAACTGGAAGGCGAGCAGCACTCACTGAAGGTGCAAGGCTCACAAAAGTTTTGAAGTCTACTGACATTGTTGTCTCTCCCTCTCAACTACATAATATCATGGATACACTATGCGTCAAGTTTTTATTTGCCTTTTCCTGCTTTTTTATTATCCCTTTACTTTTGAATCTATACTGTGTATTAGACATCTTTAGACAATCGCTGCCAAAAGCTGCCAATAGCTGTCATATGCTGAACTCTTTGATAAAACTAAATAATCACTGTCATTTGGCTATCAAAAGCAGCGAAAACAATCACTTACCATTTTAATATAAAAACTCCTGTAAAATCATAAACTAAACAGCAGCACTAAACAGCGGGTTCATACAGCCATCTTACACCATCGGCTGCCACCCTGCCAACAAAGCAACCCATGCTCTCATCCTCTATGGCAAGCTCCTTATTAACGTTCTCTATAATGTACTGTCTAACCTCTGAAGATTTATTACAAGGAACCTTAAAGGAGGCGTTCAATAAGTCATAGCCACCTAAGAAGAACTTGAGTTGGTAGCCTTGTTCTATTGCTTCTGTTATGTCCCTTAGTTCTTTATCATCATCTTTATTTTTTAGGTGCCTTTTGTCTACTGCTTCGAGGATGTGAACACGAACTGTGTGCAGTTGGTTTGTGGCTGCAAGATGGCGAATCAAGTTGCGATACTCAACGGTACCAACGCTTGATGGGCGCTTTGTTTGATCAGCTTTTTGGTCAGCAATATGCCCCTGCCATCGCTTAAAAACGCCCTGCTTGGTACAACCAATGTACACCTTCTTGGTGTATTCTTCGGCATGAGTAAACTCGATCAGGTACACAGCGGTAGCTACATTAGGGTCAGTCTTTGTCCAGTCTTTTTCAGCATTGTGAGTTCCAGGCTTACCAAACAAATCTTTGATGTCAAGTCCCGCTTCTTTCATCTTTAGACGATAATGAAACGGAAGGTCCATAGGCTCTAAATCTGGCTCTTGTTGTACGAACTCCAGCAGCTTGACAAGTTCTCCCTGGCGGTCAATGCGAGCTTTAGCATTTTGTCTCGTCCTCTCTAAGATGTAAGCCGTGGCGAACTCTTGCTTTAAGGAAAGGGCCTCTTCCTTTTCCTTTTTTTCTCTCGCTTTTTTGCTGGGTTGGTTGTGGACCTTGCCGTTCCATATACGACTAATCGTACTAGCATTAACCTTGCAAGCCCAGAAAGTTTTGGCAAAGACTGCGGCAGCCTTGCGGGTAGAGCATTTGCCTTCGAGGGAGCGAATAAAATCTACCTGTTTCACTGTTAATTTGTGAGTCTTTTGTTTTCTTTTTTTGTTTCTTTTAGCGTTTTCTTTTCGGTAACGAGCCAAGGTACATTCTTTACACTGCGGCTTAAAACCATCGGCTGTCACACCTTTTTTATGCTTACAGTACTCAGTGACTGGTAGTATTTTTTTACACTTTGTACACTCTTTGAGAGTGGTGTTGGTCTTCTCACAAACATAAGCGGCTGGCATAAAATCTCCTAGTATTTAATCTTCTTGTCTGTTAGCGAATCTAGGTAATCTTCCACTGATCCACTGTGGTCTTTGGCACCGTCTAAGACATCATAAATGGAGACGGTGTTTGCATTATTTTTCTCTTCCCTTTGGTCTGGAGTTGGATGTAACTCCCCCGTAAATATACGATGAACTGTAGCGGGGTTTATCCTCATAGCATGGAACTTTTTAGCAAACTCCTTTGCTGTCTCTCTTGTGCTCATCTTATGTTTTTGTTCTCTTATCCACTCTACATGATGGGGGCTTAATTTATATGTTCTTTGTTTTCTTTTTTTGGCTCGCCTTTGGTTTTGCTCTCGGTATTTAGCCAGAGTGCAATGCCGGCAGCGAGGCTGTAAACCATCGGCTGTCACACCTTCTTTGTGCTTATAATATTCGGAGACTGGTTGTACCTTTTTACACTTGGTACACTCCTTAACATAGTCTCCGTTTTCATTCAGATAAGACGCCGGCATTTACAGTGCTGCCATACCATAGGCCACCACAACAAGAGATGTAGCTATGCCACAAACAGCTACCCACTCAGCCCAACCCTTCATTGCACTACTCCTTTTTCCTTAGTATTTTTCATCCATGTCTTCCAACTTGTCGAGCATCCAGTCAAAGAACTTCCACAACACTCTATGCAATACTATACCAGCAGCGAATGATACGATCATGGTTGCTACTACTTTCAGTATATATAACATTTTTATTGTGTGCCTTTGGATTCAGCCTCTAAACCTTTGCGCAAAATCTCAGCCACGCTTGGTCCGTCTGATATCCTCAGAAGAAGGTTGCCACACAAGGGACAGTGATGATCCCCTTCATCAAAAACATGCTCAAAACAGCATTGTTTCTTAAGTCCGTTATTAACAGGACCGACCGAAGTGCAGCGGTACAAATACTCTTGGGACATCAGAACTCCTCGCAGGCAGACTCGCCAGGGTCGCAAGGTAGCGTCTTCCTCCAAAACGAAGGATCATCAGAAGGGTTCATAATAATATAACTGCGGACTCTATGGTATTCCTGTTGGTCGCCAGCAGCCACAAGCTCCGCATCTGTGTCTACATCAAACACGAACTTACACACTTTGACCGCAGCAGCAGCATTTTTTTGTACCACTTTTCCTACAGCCTTGTTCTTACTTTGACTAAGGAATAGGGCAACCTTACAGTATCTATTGAAAGTAGTCATCTGTTCGCTTTGGGCGCTCACTCGGTCACAACAGTTCCGTACATCGGCTGATGATTTCTTATAGAACTTCATAGAGCAACCAGATGCAAACATCAACACTAATAAAATAGATGCGGCGATGCCTAGCATAGTAATAATGTCAATTAGGGTAAACTTCTTCATCTTCTTCTCCTAGGACCTGAACTGGGAAATCCAGCGGCGTCTAATAGTATATCATCGATCGGGTCAGTCTTTAACTTAGGTTTCTTTTTACATTTCTGCCGCTTGAATTCAAACTTGGGCACCCAGTCCATATAATACATCACGGAGCGTAAAACCCTTGGATCTTGTCTCCGCAAAAGTTGCACTAATTGATGTGCTCGTTGGCGAACTTGAGTGTTACTTAGGTTTGCCTTCACACCGTAACTGGGGGCTGCTAACCAGCCCGCTAAAAGTAAACTAATCATGTTTAGATTCTACTTCCGTTAGCAGGAGGATGCCCTTGTTTTGGAACCATTGTCCAATGAGCATCCCCCTGCTTAAAAAGAGTCGAGCGAGCCAGAAAAAGAAGCGAGCCCTCAACATTCTAGGTGTCGCTTCCAACACTCACAACCTGAATCTCAAAAGTGAGTTCTTTCCCTGCAAGAGGGTGATTGAGGTCAACTGTAACTGATTCATCTGTCACGGTTTGAACCGTCCCCAAGAGATGTTGTCCGCCGGGACCCATGAGGGGCACCTTTGTCCCTTCGTTCAGTTCAAAGTCAGGTGGGAAGGCGTCGGTGGGCATCTCTGTAACCCTGTCCGGGTACGAAACACCATAACCCTCTTCCGGTCCAAAAGTTACCGTCTTGGTTTCACCCTCGGTCATACCCACGACGGCAGTGTCGAAGCCCGTGATCATTTGACCGGTTCCAACAGTAAAATTGATCGGATCCCTTCCGTGAGACGAATCAAATTCCTCCCCACTGGCTGTGCCTCGGTAATGTACACTAATCGTGTCTCCATTTGCAATAGTCTTAGTCATTTTCTTTCCTTTCAAGGTAAAATTCTTCGCAAACCTTTGTGAATTTGCCAATTGCATCCCAAATTTTGTTATCTAAGTCATCAAGTTCGTATTCGTTCTCTTCTTCATCATAGTATTTTGATACCTCTTCAGGTTCCATGCTCCAAATTGTCTTATTCTGAAGTATTTCTCCATCCATAATAGCTACGCCGGTTACATGAGTCTCATCCTTTTGGATGGTACTCGCAATAAAGAGTTTATTTTGGAAATAGTGAGTTGCCATGCTCGCATTGCGGACCCACTCAACTGGGCTCTCCCACTTGGTATCGAGTGACAGGTGTGCAGTGTGGTCGTGGGAGTTATACTCGTACTCCTCAAGTTCAATGCCCCAAGCAAGCGAGCCCCAATCATCCCGGTTCGGAACCAACTGACTGAGAAGACCCGAGTCAAAGGTGGAGAAGTCAAAATCAAAGTCCTCCGCCACTTCGGGTGTAAAGTTGTAAATCTTTACATGAGTTTTTGTGCAATCCATTATGTCTCCTCCGCTGAAATAAGTTCTGACACTAGCAGCGAACCAATGTCATCCCCAGCCTCAGGCGTTAAAAACTCAGTAGTAAAGTCATCGCCCTCTTGGGGTGCTACTAAACTAAAAATAGTTTCCCCTCGCTCGGCGCACTCCGTGTGTTGCATTTTGCTCTCAAGGTGTCCTAGCGCCTGGACACGCTCGCCGAGGCTACCGGCATTATAGACCTGAAGCATTTCTAGCTCTAGTTCCGGGAACTGTTCGGAATCCAGTTCAAATGATGGATATGTTCGAACCACATTAAATTTCTCAGCCCAATGAAGTTTGAGTTTCATCGTTGTTCCTTTCCAAGGGTGTTGCTAGTCATTATTTTCTCCTTCTCTGATGATTAAATCGACATCGGTGATGTCTGTGTCAAGCTCTACCCAGACCCTCGCACCGCAACTCAGCGGCTTGTGTGGACTGTATATCACCTTAGCAAACTCTACCCCATCTTTTGTCTTTAGTATAGCCTCGTGGGCATATTTATTTTCTTTATATGTTTTTACAGTTAGGACAGGTTCGTCCGTGCCATTCTTAGTGTTTCGTTTGATAATATGTTGGTTAACGTGAATTATTTTTTTCATACTCTTTTACCCTTTTTTCCAAAGCCAATAAATCTTCCTGAAGCACCACAAGCATATCATATATTTGCTGGATGTTTGCCGCATTCGCCGTAATAGCGTCGTTTATAGCTCCAAAGATTTTTGTGTTAAAAAATACTGGCTTGACTGGTGGCTCATTATTGTCATCCATGATTAATCATTACCAAATATTTGTCTGCAAGAATTGCTTTACAAGAGTAAGATGTGTTTTCACATAGTATCTCATAGACCAACGGCTGGTTCAGGCGGTTAGTTATAACCTGAGTAATCAATCCCGTCTTATGTCCCAAACTAATATAATGGCGGCTCCTTTCTGTATGAGTGTATTCCTTGAGAGGGCCAGAATACTTTCCATGTGGTGTGCAGAGGGTAAAACCACTAGTGCTTACCTCCACAAGCACCAGATCCCCTGGCTTATACGTCTTCATCCAAGTCAAGCGGCGCAACTTCATGCGTATGATTCCGAATCATATTCGCAAACATATAAAGTTGTTGTGCCATTTCCGCTGCCAACTCGGCTGTGTCTCTGAGAATTTCTGGGTCAAGGACCTCTTGTGTTGCAAGCTGGGCACCGGCATCGGCGACTTCCTCAACAAACATCTTCATCTGAGGAGGGAAGTCACTGTAAAGCCTGGGCATTTCCAAGCTGGTCTTCACCGGCTCCGATACTTCATCTTCATAGATCTTTTGGTAGTTGATAGTAGACATAATATTTTCTCCTTATAATTATATGGTGCCTACAAGGCAATTTTTCCTGTTAACATATCTTTAAGCATAATCCAGTCACACGCCTTTGCCCACAGTGGATTACTAAACGCTGCGGGCTTGTTCTTTTCAAAGAAAAAGTGTCCACTCCAAGCAAAGGGGTAGACAACGAAGGGCACGGCGATTAAAAGCACCCAACTCTGTGTATAAAGGGTGTAGACAAGCAGCGATAACGTCGTTAGTTGCCCCAAGGCATGGAGGCGACGGCATCCCTTAGTTTTGTGAAGCGTTAAATAGTACTGATAATATTCACTGAAAGTTTTTGGCTCGTTCATTTATCCTCCACTTTCAATATACGGTTCAATCTCGCCAGCGTTAACCCACCAAGTTATATTATTTACAAACTGTACTAGTAGCCGACGTGACTTTACTCGATCCCGCTCCAAAACCAAACCAACTGTTCCGCCGTTAATTTTTCCCGTAGGATCGGTTGAATAAATAGCTGCCCGACATTGAACCAGTCTGCCAGGAGCGTACATCGAATACTCTTCTACTTTAGTCGGCATATTTTTTCAGCACCTCATGCAGCCTTTGGGGGGTGAGGTCAGGGTAATGGTATAGGTTGTCAACCGCTCCCGCCAGTCGAAGCGCATAGGCGATCCACTCAGAGCAATACCACCGTCCGACACGTTTGACAAAGAAAGGGGTGAACTTTGACAGCAACATGCCGGGCCAGTCGTAGCCGTCCCCCTTAGTGTCTTCATAGAACGTTTCGATAGTTTGCAGTTGATGGGCGCTAGCCGGGATGCAAATGATATCATAATCTTCCTCGGGTTCTTCAAAAGGTTCTCTGCGTATGCCGGCTGTGCCGAAGGGTGTGATACTTATGCAAGTGTTGTCCGGCATGATCAGTTCTGCGTGCGAGTATATACTTTGGGTTGTCCAACGGACTATTCGGTTGTGCCAGCCTCCCTCACCCTTGTAAAAGGCTACACATATTTGATGTGGTTTTGCCGGCTTAGTTACCCCATAGTATAATAACTATTCGCTAGTATCTAAAACTTCCAAGATTCTTGCCAAAGAAGTTTGGTCAGGTGTAGACTTTTGCAAATTATGGATCTTGATCGCTGCTCGGAATGAACGAGGGTCTAGCTTCTCTTTCATCTCCCCGAACAGTTCCGAACGATCCTGTCGAAGGAGTGTCATCTCGTCCTCAATAGTGGTGAGCTTGTTGACAAACTCCTTCACGGTGGATTCAAATTCTTTGTTGATTGTGGTCATTTTGGACTGCCTTTCTTTAGTTGTCTGCGCCTAGTTGTAAAAAAATTTGGCGAAGGCTGCGCCTACCTTTGCCTGCTGAAATATACCTACGAGGTGCCCTTGTCCTCGGGTCCGAAGACCTCCATCGCCAACTCGGTGGATGCTCGGTCCAACTCCCTGCCCGCCTTTTCCAGTACCTCTTCCAAGAGGTGAAGTGTGACCTCTGCCTTGCAGCCGGGCTCGAACTCATGTGCGAGGTCCTTTGCCTTGGTTACCCACCCGATTGTGTCTTCGAGCCGTCCGCTCGCTTCCGTAAACGAAGTGAATGTTTTATCGATAAGTCTTCCGGGTCGTGTAGCCATTTAAGCCTCCATCTTTCTTAATGAATTATAATGCACAAGCTCTTCTTTGTCAAATAAAATTTTACAAAAGCCCAACGCCGATGGTGAACTTGTTACGATACCGATTCTTGAGGGGGCGTCACCAGCCATAAGCGGGAGCATCTCTTTTACTAGGTCACCGACTTGCATACCTTCTCCTAAAGGGCCCAAAGGGCCGTAAGAAATCCTGCTACAAAGAATAGCGGGTGTAACATAATGTGCAACCGCATTCTATCATGGTAATACGACATTGCAAACATAAATTTGGCGGTAAGTTCGGCAGCTTTTTCAGGCGAACCA
>VMHT01043495.1_pt1 | contig 23222 bp, 15 predicted proteins | sample 4693611 | NCBI WGS metagenome assembly VMHT01 (sample SAMN12280063, study PRJNA550983) | marine metagenome | isolation source: seawater sampled from same location over 5 years 0.02-0.2 micron viral filtrate | place: USA: collected off the coast of southern California halfway between the port... ...
CACTCGAAGGTGGTCAATCGACGTGGGTAGAGGCTGTGATCTCGCTCGTAGCCCTCCAACAAGTAGGAGCGGGTGATGTGGGGTCGAGCCGGGTCAACCTTCGGCCGAACGACCCACGTGATGAGGAAGTTGGTCAGCGGCATGATGATGCCAACAACCGTGAGGAATCCAATGGAAAGATAGGCGCTTGGAACGGATTCAAGGCCCGACATTGGTTCACCCCACAGAAAGCGCTTACGCTCTCTGGTCTTTTCCACTTGAGGCCCCTCCATAAGTGTTGTCTGTCGCCTCGGTCACTGAGGGGGTGAAGAACAAGGAGATTCGTGGGCGCAGGACCCCGTTTTCACAACCTTGACCCGGTCGTGCTCAAGGTCATCTTCGGCGGTTCAACAAGGCGGCGATAAAGAGGGCCACCAGGACAAGACCTGCGACTTGAGCAACCATGGTTTGAGAAAGGCCAAACACACCTTCGGGAGGCGCTCCTTGAGCTGCGAATTCGATGTTCTGCCGATCGAGGACGCCGGTCTCGGTTGGCTCTGCTGAAACCGTGAATTTGTACGTGTCTTCCATTTCTGCACCGTAGGGTGCTCGGACGGTGACGTTGACGTAGAGCGTCTCGCCTTCGTCCACCATGCAGACCAAGTCGTTGTTCTCAGGCATGCACTCCGGGTTGTCGCTGTCAAGGACGACGGACCACCCACGCAGATTTTGCGAGGCGAACACACGAATTTCGCTGCGAATGTTGCCGGTGTTGACGATGCTGACCTCTTGAGTGACCGCAGGTTGACCGTAGACGATGTCCAGTTCCTGACGCTCTCCGGCCTGCATGAATTCAATCTCGTGAATGATGCTCACTTCCAAGGAAAGGGTCACCAATCCTGAGCGGTCGGCGGCGTTGGATACGCTGGTCACCAGGATTTCAAGGAGACCGCCCTGACCTGTTTCAGCTCCCGGGTTCACGCTGATGGTGAGCTCAACGTAAACTTCGAACGCACGAACGACGTGGTTTTCCATGAGGCCACGGTCAAACATGATTTGCTCTGCGATTGCTGACTGGGCTCCGATGAGCGGCTCCTGGGTTTCGTTGTCCATAACAAAGGATTGGGTTGCGTTGCTCCAGATGCCGTACCCGCTTGGTACGTGAAGCTCCCCCGTAATCGGCAAACCGTACACCACCATCGAACGAGTAGCAATGCCTTCGAGGCCGCCAAGCGTAAACACGGCCTCATCGTCGCCGTCTCCGGTGTTCTTTACCCACATGCCCAGTGTTTGTCGGCCGTTGGGTGGCAAGGTGATGGACCCAGTGGTCGCCGTGTCGGTGTTTTCCAAACGCAGATCCATCGAGAAATTGCGATCGGACAAGACGGCCAAAAACTTCCCTTCGCGCTGATTGTCGGGGATGCCGTCACCGTCTCTGTCCTGGCCGTTGGGGTCGTCTTTGTTCCGCACACGAACCGTCAAACGGGAGTTCTCGAGCTCCTCCTCTCCGTCGATGCTGACGACCAGGTAAACGGTGGTGGTGGTCTGCGGGTCAACATCGAGTTCCGTGAACGGCATGCCGTCTTCGGTTTCAAACGACGTGCCCCAACCGGGGCTGGCCGTTTGGGAGACCACCGAGAGTCCAATGGTGTCGCGCACGTTGCCTTCGTTGGTCAAGCCAATGGGGAAGCGTACCTCTGTCCCGGACCGTCCCGTTTGGTCGGTAGCCGGGGTCTCGATTTCAAGACCGTGAACAGCGGCAACGGTGACACGGAGCGTCACCGTGTCGTACGCCGTACCGCCGGAGGACGGGAGGACACTGAACACCAGCTCAATCTCTTCGGTTGCGAGAGCGTTCGCGGGAACGCGCACGGTCACACCAACGGTGGCGGTCTTTTCGTTGCCGTGGCGAGAGCCGACCGAAACACTCGATGTCTCGAGTTGCACGGCCCACCCAGAGGGTGCAATTGAGGAGGCCACTCGGAGGTTGTCCTGGCCGTTGCCTTGGTTGGTGATGGTCAGCGTGGTCGATTTGTTGCTGTCGGGTTCAATGTTGGACAACACAGCGTTGGCCACGGTGATGCTGGCACCACGGGATTGGCCAACGGTGATTCGCAGTTCTGCCTTGCAGTCTTCATCGACCGGCGTGTTGCCGTCCTTACCGCCGATGTTGACCACCACTTCGCTGCCCGCTGAGATTGAGTCGTCGGGGGAGACGATGAAATCAAACGCCCGTTCCCCGTTCCCGTTGTCGTAGGGAAGCAACCCTGAAGCGGCTCCGTCAACTTGGACCCAAGCGCTCTTGCTGCCCTCAGCGACCGCTCGAACGGTCCAGTCGGTGTTGCCGACGTTGGCGTAGGTGGCGGTGATTTTTGTCTCCGCATCGGGGTTGACGCTGACGGACGTCTTGCTCAGTGACACCTCGCATTTCCGCAGCTCTGGAACGTTGAGTACGAACTCCTCGGTGTCGCTCGCTTCCTGCGTTGGGTCGTTGCCTACGTTTGCAGTCACTTCCCAGCAGTACTTGCCGTCAGCGGCGCCTTCGGGCACCTCGACGGTGGCGAACACGATTTCGGAGTCCTCCGCTCCAAGGTTGAACGAGGTTTGGTCCAGTTCAACGGTGAACGAAGAAGCGGGTTCACAACCGGGGCCAGATCCTTCCTCAACCGTCAAGTTGACGCTCGCCTCGGATTGGCCAGTGTTCTCAACCTCAACGCGGTAATCAAGTTCTTCTTCTCCGTTCCAGTCCTGTTCTTTGTTGTCCGCGCTGCCAACTCGCTCGTCGATGATGACGTCAACCGCAAACAACGTGCTGCCAGAGCCATCGCCGGCCGTCGTCGTGACGGTGACGGATTCTTGAGCTGGGGCGCCGGGTTGGTCGGGTGGGGTGGCTTGTTCGGTGGCCGAGACCGTTACCGTGGTGTCGCAGGAACCTTCAGCGGCTTGAGTGAGGGTGATGTTCATCGAAGCTTCCTCGTACGAGCCGGCATCAATGGGTCCGGTGATCTGTGTGATGGTCGACGTGTAAGCGTTGCATTCTTGCGTTGCTTCTTCGTTGGTTGAAATCGAAACCGTGACGGGATTGGAGCCCGTGTTTCGCACGCGGATGGTGTACTCGCCCGACTCACCGGGGTTGACCTCGAGCGCGTTGGGAATGGCGGTCACCATGACCGATGCGTCGCGTCCATCTGCGGAGACAACCGGAGCCGTCAACGGCAGGAGAGCGCTGCACATCACCAGCACCAAGAAGACAGCCGTGCGGCGAGAAGTCTTCGACGCGGTTGCCGTAGGCATCATGCCCTGCGCTCGTCGTTCTCCTATCAAAACCCTATGCTGGCGGTGCATCAGTTCAGCCGTTGAATCAGGCCTTCACGAAGGTGTTGGACGAAGCACCGCAGTTCACGCAGGTCGCTGCCTTGTGCGCCTCGCACCCGTTGTGGCCGTCAGCGTGGTACCTCGCTCCGCACGAGGGGCAACCGACCATGGCGGTCGTGATGGGTTGACGACAGGTCCAGCAGGTTGGCGGTGCCGCAGCGGTGGGTTGCACGGCAGGGATTGAGCGAGCCGATGGGTGGACAGGTGCGGCAGCGGTTCGTACAGGCAGACCTGAACCGAGCAGCGGGAGGACACCCGGTGCCATTGTGGGCGGCTGCCGGCGGTTGCGAGCCGCCTGGAAACCGAGAGCCGCAAAGGCGGCAAGAAGCAGGGCGCCAAGGAGCACGCCGGTCGCACCCGAATTAAGCCCGCTCTCACCCGAGGTCCCGATGGGCTCCCCTGTGGAGGACACAGAAAAGGAGAACGCCGACTCGGTGGCGGTGCTTTGAGCGAGCTCCAAACCGATTGAAGCCGTTCCGGGCGAGTCTGCGCGGACGTCCAGTCTGACGAGCACGGACTGACCGATCTCGAGGTTTAGGACGTCGTTACCGTCCAAGCTGACCGTCCAGTCCTGCGGGGCGTTGACGACAAGTTGTCGTTGAAGGGGCGTGTTTCCTGTGTTGGTGATTTCAACCTGAAGTTGCCGCTCTTGGCCCGTGGTAAACGTCGGAACAGTGTTGAGGTCCCAAACCACCTGCTCGTTGGCAGCGACAAGAAGTCCCACGGTCGTGGTTTGCTCAACACCTTGGTCGGCCAACACCAGCGTAAACGACGGTTCGCTCATCGGTGCCATGTCGCCAGCGATGAGCACGTTGCAGACCACGGGCGCCACGTCGCCTTTCCCTACAGCGTCCACGGGGATGCATTCTCCGTAAAGTCCGTCACCGAGTTGCAGCATGGCACTCGGGCTCCAGGTGGTATCGGCTTCGTTTCCAAGCAACCACGTGAATTTCAGATTTTCACCCGACGGGTGGGTGCCTGCACCGAACGGAACGGCGTACGTAGTGCCGTCTTGGAGTTCAAGGCTGACGAAGGTCAGCGTTGGTTCAGGGAGCACTTCCACGGTCAGCGTGTCCGCCCACGTGAAGCGATCTGAGCCGTTGTCGAGGTTCAGTTTGACCTCGCCCGAACGAGCGTTCGAGCCTGCTTCAAGTGTGTAGAGCAGATTTTTGCTGGTGGCCCACGGAAGTTGCACGGTTTCAAGCGAAGAGGACACCGTCCAACCGCTTGGAAGCTCAAACGAAGGCGTCAGGTCAAGGTCAACGTTGCCGTTGTTCTCAAGGGAATACCGAAGGGTGATGGTGGACTCCGGGCGAAGGGTTCCGATGGTCGATTCAACGTCGACGCTGATGTCCCGGATCGCCTCGACCTGAATGGGAATTTCAAACACCCTGAGTTCGTGTTGTTCCGTCTGGCTGACAGCGGTGATTTTCATCATCCGTTCAGCGCCCGCAGCGGTCATGACCTGAGGGGGGGTGAACATCAACCCAACCGCCCGGAACGACTCGCTGTTGATGAGCCCCGTCGAGCCCGATGAGGCCCCGGCTTCGCTTCCAAGATTGGTGAAACCCGCTTGCCATCCTGTGGGCGCCTCAAGGAAAAGGTCGTAGCCGATGGGTGCGTTGCCTCTGTTGAAGAACCGGACGGTGATGTTGGTTGGTTCAGAGGGGTGAACGGGGACGACTTGGTAGTCAAACTCGACCGCGGGTTCAGGGATTTCACCCACCACCATGTCAACGTTGAGCGGGTAATCCACGCCGTTGTCAACGTCCAGAGCCAGCAAGTCGATGCGGTAGGTGCCCGGAGCAGGCGGAGCAGGATGAACGAGCGTCACAGCGATGGTTTCGGACGCCTGTCCTTCCATGGTGAAGTTTGATTCGGTGCTACCGATGTACCACGGCATGGCTTGTCCCGTTTCCAAATGAATCACCTGCCCGGTTTGCATGGAGGCGTTGGTGGGAATGAGTGCGGTGTTGGTCAACGAAATGTTCCATGAAGTCGTGGTAATGGTGCTGGCTTCGAGGAACTGAGTCGGCGTGTCGGTCTCCAACTTCACCCCCGGTGCGGTGACGTTGACCTGAACGTCCAAACGGTTGTTGTCCTCCCGAATTTCTTCCATGTCATCGTCGGGGTCAATGATGAACGAGAGGACGCTCGTGCCTGCGGCTTGAGGCGTCCAGTCCCAGTTCAGGACCTTCGTTGAACCTGCGCCCAGCGTGATGCTGGTTCGTGCCAATTCGGTGCCGTCCGCTTCAAAGACGATGGAGAAGGTGTCGGCCATGACGTTTCCAAAGTTGAAAAATTCCGTTGTCAACTGAACGGGGTCGCCCACCTGTGGAATGCCGACGTCCATCTCAAACGCCTCTGAAACAATCATTGGGTCAGGACGGAGGTCGTTGACGCCATGTCCGAGCACGGCAATGGCGTAGGGTTGAGTCTTGCTTCCACTGTGTTGAGTGTCCTTGACCTTGACCGTCCAGGTTCCCTGTGCGGCGTTGTCAATGAGCACGACTTCGAGGTTGTTGACGCTGTCCCGGGTGCCTCCGGTGGTGGACCGGCCGTTGGCGAAATCGTTGCCTCGATACAGCGTCCCGTCAGGAGCGGTCACCTCCAAGTCCAAATCGTTGACAAGTTGGTCCGTTGAGAAGCGAGAACCTCGTTCGTCCGACCACGTCAAAACGGTCTTGAACATCCCCGATGATTGGGACACGTTGAACGAATACGATTTGCTGTTGCCGGTTCCCGACATGACCGAACGGTCGTCCACCCAGATCCCTTGACCCCCCGGTGGTGCGAGGCTGTTGCGGAGGTTTACTCGCCCCCAGCCCTCGTCTTCGTTGGGAATGTCTCGCGAACCAATGTCTTGTGCACCGAGCACGAGCAAGGCCTTGACCAGAGCCCCTTGGGGCGACGGGCGCTGGGCAATTTCTTCGAGGTACTCGCGGACCATGGCTGCTGCGCCTGCAACGTTGGGGGTGGCCATGGATGTCCCGGTGTATTCGAGGTAGTACGTGTTTCTCCACGATGCGGAACCGGTGTCGCCTGCCTCCTGAGCCCGACACGATCGAACGTAGCCCCCCGGCGCCACCAGATCGGGCTTGATGCGTCCATCCTCGGTTGGACCGCGTGAACTGCCGCTCATCATGACGTCGGGAGCGCCGCTGTATCGGTTCTTGTGGTTGCCCACCGAAATGACGTTTTTAGCGGTGGCAGGAGGCGAGACCGTTCCCGAATTTGGACCGTCGTTTCCTGCTGCGAAAAGGATCGTTAAACCCTCTTGGCCGTTGTAATAGCGATCGTAGTAGCTCGCTCGGTCGTCGACGTCCTCTGTCTCCGAGTTGTACTTGGATTGTTGACTGGTCGCAGAGGAGCCCCACGAATTTGTGTGCGTCCGTGCACCGGCGTTGTAGGCCGTGTTCAGCAGGTTGTTCAACGAGGGCGACTGGAAGTTGCCGGTGTTGTCGTTCTCCATGGCCTGAAAGTACAGTTCTGCGGCTTGCGCCACACCGCCGTAGCCTCCACGGAATCCATCACCGAGCACCGTACACGCCACGTGGGTGCCGTGGCCGGAATGTCGGTCTGCGGTCGAGCCATCGCCAATCACGTCGTAATTCCCGACGACCCGCGTCCCGAAGTCGCCGTGGTCCTCGTCCAACCCTGCATCGGCCACGGCCACCGTTTGTCCAGATCCGTCCAAGTCCGTGGTGAAGTAGGTCGTCATGGCGTTGGTGTTCATGTGGCCCCGCGACTGATCGTTGAAGGCTGCAAACGCCGGGTCAGGCCGAAGTTGCATCAACGACGGCTGTCGGAGAAGGGTGGGAAGGTCAACACCGTCCAGCGTGCCCTCGTAGCGGCCTGCATCCCACGCTCGCCAGTTGTCAAACACTTCATCAGCAACGTTCTCGAGATGTTGCTCAAGCGTGACGCCGAAGCGGTCGGTCAGGGAAACGGTGTCCAACGGACCGGCATCGTTCCGCCACCCGTCAAGGCGGAGAAGCAGGGTTTCGAGGGCGGATTCACCTTGGCTGAACAACACGATGTCCAGTAAATCTTCGTGCAGGAAAAAGCCGAGCGGAACGGCGTGGCTGGTCATTACACCGGCGTGCAATTCTGCATCCTCAAGCGCAGCAGGGGTTCCCTGAACCAAAAGGCCCGAAGGGGCGATAAATTCGCGAACGGCGAGACCGGGCACCTGTCCCAAGTCGCCACGAACGTCCTGAAAACGCACCTCGTTGGATACGATGAGCAGAAGAACGTCAAAGCGGGGTTCGAGAAGAACCTCGGGCACGGGTTGATTTAGACTCAAACCGTTGACGTCAAAAACACCCAGCGAAGACCTCGCCAGCGGCGCTCGACGTTCGCTTGAGAGTTGCTCGTCGAGAAGGCCTTGGGCCTCGCTGTACACGTTTTCTCCAACATCAAAGCGAACCCATTCCGGATTGAAGGTGGTGGGTTCGCTGCCGGTTCCGTCCTTGGGAAGAAGAAGTGTGCTTGACGTGGAGAAGAGGAGGAGAAGAACGAACACCCCTGCACAGAGGCGGTTGGAACCTCCAGCCATGGATTCCCCTCTTGCTCCTGTCCTTTATCGGTTCGGTCTGCTTGTCCGTACAAGGCTCAATCCAGCGGCCAGATGTGGCGGTCTGCTCTGTCCATGAAAATCTCCTGCGACCAATCCCCTACCTGGTGCGTGAACGCTGGGGGCTGGCGAAGTTTCCCGGTGTAGTCGCGATACTCCAGATCGATGACGATGTTGTATTCGTCCCACACCGTGTGGCCCAACACCATCATTTCGAGGTCGTCACCAGAGATGGACGAGTGACTGCTCAACTCTTCCAACTCCAACGACATGAGTTCAATGAGTTCCCCGTCCGTCGTCTGAAATTCAATTTCCAACTTGACGTCGGTGATGGCGCGGCTGCCGTCGTTGTGAAGTTCGCTCATCATGAGATGCCCGCCGCGCTGCATGTAGTGGGTTTCGACGCTGACAGCGTCCCTCGGCAAGAGCCAGTACCAACCGCTCACGGCCATCGTGATGATCATGAACAACACGGCCCCGGCCATCGCAACTCGCCCGGGGGTAATCTCTCGCCTGAGCGTAATCAACAGCTTGGCAGCCTCTTGCTCAGCCTCCCAATCATCGAGTTCCTCGCCCTCAGGCGGGGACCCGCCCAGTCGCAACTCTTCGGCTGTTGGCTCCGTCATGGTCCATCACCCGAAGATCATCGCCAACCCACTGGCAACGGCAGAACTGATGGGGTCAACGACCATCACGTGGCGTGTTTCGACAAACTCGCCGGTGAGGCTGCCCACCAAGGAAAGGTCCGTAACAATTCCGTTCACACCCACGGAAGAAGCCGTGGGAATGATGCCTGTGAACTGCGCATCGAGAAGAACCGCACGACCTTCAATCTCAAAGTCACCAAAGATGGGGTACAACCGCGGCTCGACCAGCCCGGGCTGAACGAAGGCTTGGGCTGTTGCGACCAAACGGCCGTCGGTGATGTCGTCGATGACGATGAGCGGGTATTCACCGGGTCCAGAATATATGTGAATGGTAGCACCCTTGAGGTTCTGCCCCACCACCTCAACACGCTCAATGGTCACCCCGGGCGTAGCGGGAACGTCGGTCTGACGAACGTAGACTTTCTTGACGCCCGAACCGGACGATTCGACCCGCATACCAAAGTCGTCGGTCAATTCAAGCACGAAGCGGGTGGGCAGATCTTCGGCCAACATCAGCACGTCTCCCTTGGCTTCAATCGCTCGACCCTTGGCCTCGAGGTAAAGGTCCATGTCGTCGGTGTTCGAAGAGTAGTCCAGTGTGCGCATTCCTTGGAAGGCCGTCTGTTTGCGAATGTCAAAGCTGTTGTCCGGTTCGGTGGCGAGGTACATCTCACCGGGCAGATCACGCATGAAGGCCGTTGATGGGTACCAGAACCCGTCCACGTACCGAGACTGCTGAATCATCAGCGAATCGGAAGAATGTCCGTTTTCTCGGTACTGCTCGGGAACGACCAGCTCGAGAAGAAGCACATCACCGACCACCGCAGTCAGGTCGGTGGATTGTGGAATGCCAACCACCAAGGCCTCAACCCGAGTGAGTGCATTGTGATCGATGAAAATGGCGTGGGCTGAATTCAGTCGCACCCCTGCATCGTAAAACATGTCCACGGAAACGCGAGGGACGGTCAAATTCTCTTGCGTCGAAAACACAACGTTGACCTCGACATCACGCGGTTGTTCGGTGTCGAAACCGTCGATGAACAACTCAACGTCCTGACCGTCCAGTCCGTTGGCAACAACGGTGATTTGGGGGTACATTGGCTGCCATTGCGACATGATCAAATCGACCTCGTAGGTGGGCACACCCCCAAGCATTCGGAAATCGTACAGCATTTCGATCTGGCCCGCAGGCAGGGATGGGAGCCATGCTCGAAGATGCCAGGCGCGCATGTCTCGTAGCGTGATGCCTTCCTCGTCAAGCAGCGTCATGTTCACCCCCTCAAGTTCGTCTTCAAGGACACGGCCATCCTCAAACGCATCCACCAAGGCTTCGGCTGCGGTGATGTTGATCGACTGCAAGATGGTCAGCGCTTGAAGCCGCTCGGAGGCATCGATGCGCCCGTCCCGAAGGATCTCTTCCATTGGACCTCGGTTCGTGGCGGTGAAGGTTGGCATGCGGGACAAATTTGTCTCGATTCGGGTTTGCTCAAGTGCTTCCACACCGATGCCGTGCATCCATTCAGGTTCCGCTTCGACGTTGGACCCTTTGCGCAGGTCAACCGTCATGTTGAACGCCTCGCCCGTGAACAAATCAAGACCGAGGCTCATGTTTTCACTTTCGCCGATGTCGCCGCCAACGTTCACGGTCAGCGCGTGCACAAAATCGTTGACGACGCTGCCAAAGTCAACCAAATCGCCGAGGAAAAACGAGAGCCCCTCGATGCCCTCCTCCTCGCCAAACGTGGGCAGTGCAAGCCCTTCGGAATCGACGTCCGAAGGAAGCACAAGGGAGATGTTGGCGGGCAGCGGGTCAAAGTAGACCTTCCCGTTGAGTCCGAGGAACGGGTTGGTGTGGGACGATGTGTCCTCGAACGACACGCTGAACGGGGAGGATGAACTTCGGACAAGTCGGACCTCTGAATTGCCTTCGGGACCGCTTGCACCGGGGATCAGCGGACTGAGACGCTCAATGGCGGTGATGTCGGACAGTTTGAGACTCAAACTTGCCTCGGCCGTGTCTTCGTTGACCCAGAATCGCATGTGGTCGCCATCCATCGTCAACGGGGTGGTGGCGTTGGTCATCTGAACCTGTATGCTCTCCATCGGCCCGTCAGCAACGTAGCCAACGGTGTCGCCAAGCACCAACGTGAACTCGGCCGGTAGACCTGAGAGACGAATGGCGTTTCGTTGCTCGCCGGATTGACCGCCGTAGGTGATGGTTCCAATGGGCTCACTTGCTCGATACTCCAGGGACTCAGCCTGCTGAAGGATGTTGAACTGTGCGGGACGGTTGGACACCAATGCAGACTGTTTGATCGCGTTGCTCAAGTCGTCGCCGTCGTGCTTGAGATGGCCGATGAGGAGCGCTCCGCCCGAGGAGCCGTCCAGCTGCATGTTACGCACTTCGTTGATGGGGTCAAAGTCGTGGCGAACGTGAGAGATACCGCCGATGGACATGCTCATGGCGATCGGAACCAAGGGGTCGACTGGACCGATGCGGCCGTTCACCACCGCGATGCCGGTGTCTTCTGAGAGCAGGATGTGGTCCGTATCCGGAAGCCATGGCTGCGGGCTGCTGGCCAAAGCGAACCGCATGTGATCGATTTCCATGCTCTCTCGTTCACCGGACGGCAACGTTTGCTTCACCTGATTGAAGCACTTGATGTCGATGATGCCGCCGGTCGAACCAGCGGTTCCCACCACTGCATTGGGCAAGCCGTTGAGAATGGTGCCGATGTCAAGAACGATTTCAACCACCGTGAGGAGGGCGTTGTCAAAGAACTGGGCGATTGTGTTAAGATTGGGATTGTCGAAATTTACCCGGCTGACGCCCGTGGATGAGAGCAAGAAGCTGCCCTGTATGACAATGACGCGAGGGACGTTTTCAATCTCAACCAGCATGGAGGAACTGTCACCAGAATAACCGCCCCGTTTGAACGTCGATGCGTAATTGAATTCCTTGATGGACGATGTACCGGCGATCAGCAAGAGGGTGTTGGGGGGCTCGGCGGGATTCAACGGCAGCGTGGGGTCGTTGACGTTGTTCGAGTTGTCGGCTGAGAAGTTCTTGATGGCGATCATCAACGACAAACGGTCTGGGATTTCGCCCGGAAGATTCACCGAACCCGGTGCCTCGCCCATGGTGGTGAAGATGGCAGCGATTTCTTCCGGGTGAAGCGAACCCGAGGGCAGCCCGCGTATCCACAACCTCGAATCGGTTATGTTTCCAAAGGGATTGTCGCCTTCGGGAACGTTTGAACGGTCCTCAAAGTAGTGAATGTAAACGTCCGTCCCCACGTTGGAATAAATCTCAATGGTGTCAAAACTGTTGTCGCCGAGGTTATCGTTGCGCAGCGTCAAATCGATCTCACTCGGAAGAACGGTCTCACCCTCTTCTGGATGGAACCCGACGTCAAGGTAGGCGTATTCGAGGATGTCAATGGAGCGATCGGGTTGAACCTCCCCGAAATGCACGTAGCCAACGCCGATACCGATGCCGCATTTGTGGGCTCGGCTTGAAGCCTCATAGTCCGTTTCCGGGTCGTAATTCAGAGTCTCGCTGCAGTCTGTTTGGTCGTTGCTTCCCGGCGCATTGGGGTTGGTGAGACGGACCGCATAGGGGGCGGTGATGCCCGTCAAGGAAAGGTCGCTTGAGTTCACGTTGCCCAACAACAGCGAGGCGATGAATTGCTGAGGCAGCGCAATGGCGTTGGTGATGTCAAACGAAATGCGCTCAATGCCCACGCCCAAGGTGACGTCCGATGGGGGTTGAGTGAATCGAGTGTCAACGACCACGGCGTACGATTCGGAATTGGAGAGGGTGATGTCAAACGCCAAGCCCTTCATCAGAGAAACTTCGAGGTGCTCGAGTTCGTTCCACAGCGGGTCGTTGAGATTCAACGCACTGACCGCCCACTGGAAGGTGGGGCGAATCCACAACTCCGTGGGAAAGCCTGGCGCGCCCGGCACGGAGTTATCACCCGTTTCAACACCAAATCCTTCGCCTGGCGTGGTCAACCCTTCCAGCGTGAGCGCAACCGACAGGTCGTCGATGTTGTCGCCGTCGATGTCGATGTAATTCTCAAACAACACCAGGTTCGTGCCGACCAGCAGTTCGCCGGTGAAGGTGCCTTGATCCCACGCCTCGTACGAAGGTCCGTTGTTTCGTGATGAGAAATTCACGTAGATGGCGTACGTGTTGATCCCGATTCCCAGAAGGTTGTCCAAGCCCAGGTTTTCAATCGAAAACAACGTTTCCCAAAGGTTGTAGGGCCAAGCATCGGGGTGGGTGGCCACGTCGGTCAGAAACTCGTACGGTCGCGGATGGTCCTCTTCAAACGGTGAGGTGTCTCGAAGTTCAACCTGGTTGAGAACGTTCTCGGCGTCCGCCAGCGCATCACCGGATTGGACCGGGCGCTTTGAGGCGTCCACCAGGGCAAACGAGGATTGCGCTCCTTGGATGGCCACGAGGGACTCGCCTTCCGCCGTGCGGTCGGCGAGCGTAGCAGCAAAGGCATCGAGGACACCAAAGTCGTCCCGTGCAACGGTGGTGTTGCCAGAAACGGGTTGCATCATGGAGAGCATCATCACGCTGACCAGAAGCACGGCCATTCGTCCCCGCCGGTTGGGCTGAGGCAGGCCTGCACGCAAGAGGCGTAGCGCAGGCTCATCCATGGTTGCACCTCAACGCTTCTCCTTTGAGAAGCATTCGCAGGATTGTCTCAACAAACCACCCTTCCAGGCGTACCGTCAAGCGTTCACGGTGATGCGTTGGTCGGTGCTGCACGAAGGGCAAGCGACCACGGCTTGGGCGATGCCTGCAGGGATGTCGACCTCAAACACGGCTCCGCAAGCACTGCAGGTGTGACGGACCGACGACGGGGCAGGGAGAGGCGGTGGAGGCGTGAATGTTGCCTCGGGCTGGACGTCCGATACCGCATCGAGGGTTGGTTCGGGTACCTCGACGGGAAGAGCCACCGTGGAAGGCATGGCAACCGCGGTGGTGACCGGCGTGGGCTTACCAAGCAACCCGGCGTGGGCCTCATCGACTTCTTGAACAGAATTCGGCGGGGACACGTCCATTGTGTCGTCGACGTCTCCGCTGAGCAATGCGGCGGCCTCAGCTGCTGCAGATTGGCTTGCCTGGGAGAGCGGAGCGAGGTTGGAGGGAGGTGGGGCAAACCCTGCGTTTGGATCGCCGCCCTGACTCGCACTCCCGTAAATGGCTTCCAGCTCGGCCTGCTTCTCTGCTGCACGGCGGTCCTCTGTGGACACCACATCGCCTGCATCGAGACCAGCGTAGACCTCGGGTTTGGCAAACCACCCGATGCGGTTCCGCTCGGCGGTCATGGACATGTAGGCTCGGGCCTCATCATCGTCCAAACCGCGCTCGATGAGCAAGTTGAACCCGCGATTGCGCTGAACGGTTCGGAAGCCTGCAACACCGATGCCGGCCACGATGACCAGCCCGATGAGCACCAACACGCCACCGGTCCAGTAGGAAGGGGTTTCAGGTGTCGGTTCAACATCGATGGAAAAAGCGTACGTGTCCGAGTTGTTTGAAGCGTCAAAGACGGTGACCACAATTTCCTGTAAGCCGGGGCGTTCAAACGTGAATTGAGGGTTTAACCCCACCCTGTCGGGGTCGTCTTTTGCGTTTCCGTTCCCGTCTGTATCACGATCAGGTTGGAGGTCCCAGTGAACTCGAAGCACGGCAGGTGAGTCGTACGCATCCGAGACCGCTACCTCGAGGCGAACGGCCTCGCCTTGAGAGACCGCAAGGGGAAGGTTGGCCACCGTCGAAGCATCGAACGTGGGCATCGTGGGGTCAACGGAGTTGATGATGCCCGTTGCGTTGCCAACGTTTCCGCTTTGGTCCGTGACCGTTAGGGCCACCTCGTAAGACCGAATCTCCGAAGGCGTCAGTGGCACGGTGGTTGTGTTGGCCCACGAGGTCCCGTCAACGATCCAATCGCACGATGAAACGAGGTGGTCGTCGGTGCTTGAAGCGCACGTCAATTCAACCGCATTGTTCACGTCGACGCGCCATCCGTCCGAAACGGGTGTGCCGTTGGTTTGAATTCGAGCAACGGGCGATACCGTGTCCTCGACCGTGACGACGTGCGTGCTCGATGCAGACTGCCCGGATGGGGCGGTCATCGCAACGGTGACCGTTTTGACGCCTGGAAGGTCCCATGAAGCGTCCACAGAAAGGCCCGAAGCGTCAACATCGTTGGTAAAACCCCCGTCCTGATCGGTGTCAACGCTGGCGTCAAGGTCCCACACAAATGCGCCCTGTTGTCCCAATCGGTTGGGGGTGGATGCTGCATCCAACGTCAGGGATTCACCCAGTGAAACCGTGCTCATTTGGTCGTCGGTGATGACGGGAGCGATGGGGGGGTCGAGTTCCAAGCGAACCGTGATTCGAAGGGTCTCCGTGCCGTTTCCTCCGCCCAGCGGGGCATCGGTGTTGTCCACCACCAAGAACAGTTCCTCGCCGTCCAGCGAAGCGGGCACCTGCCACGTCAAGGACACCGGGGCGTCGATGCTCTGCAGCGCTCCACCCTCGATGTACTGCACGCCGATGGCCCCGTTGACGTAGCGATCGTGTTGCGTGCGTGTTTGTAGATAAACGTCGCCAACTGCGGTCAATTCCCACGCTGAAAGCACGACGGTCGTTCCCGCATCAAGGCGGAGATCGTCGCCTGAAAACAGGACCTCGTACGCTCCGGCATCCACCGAAAGCAGGTCGTTGAACGGGGTCCAGTAGGCTTGCTCGAGGCGATCGATGCCAACGGACACGATGCTGCGCACACCTCCCTGGTCGCCCAGGCCCCCATCGCCGTCGTGAGCGCCGTTGTCAAGCGCCACGTACCAGCGTTTTGCCGAGATGGAAGGTGGCACCTTCCAATGGAATTCATGGGCGCCAAGCGCTGATTCAGTGCTGGCGGGCTGGGCCATGGAAGAGCGATACGACTGCCCCAGTTCGTACGGTTGAATGCCGTTCTGGTCAAAGAAAAGCACGTCGACGGCGTCGTCCACGACGATGATGCTTACCTCGTAGACATCACCGGGTTCCAGCACACCAAGGTCAACGATGGTGCACGCATCTGCCTCAACGTTGAGGGTTGGTGGAAGCGTTTGAACGGAGGCGGAAGCGCAGGATGGAGCGTCTCGTCCGTTGTCGGCGTGCACCGACAGCGGTGCAACGAGGAGAAGAGTGACCAAACTCCAGGCCGTGAACCAACGCATAGCCCTTCCATCTCCGCCCTTCATTTCAACGATTGGGTTTGATGTTCAAGCCCCACCAACGCCCGTCGCTCCAGCCCAAGTGGTTGACGGACCCATCGTCCTTCACCACCATGCGATCGTTGTCGTTGAGGGCGACCACCGGCAACCCTTCAGCCACACGTTCGGCTTCTTCCTGGGCTTTTTGGGAAGATTTGATGCGGTTGGAGTAGTGAGTCAGGGCCAAGCATGAGGCTCCGACAGCGCGTGCGGATGCAACCGCTCCGGCTGCGGTGGAATGTTGGTGCTCATCGGCTTTGTCTTGCTGCTCATCGAGGAACGTCGATTCGTGGATGAGCAAGGTTGGAGCGACGTCTTCATCCCAGGCAGGAGGGCGGGTGGCGGTGTCGCCCGAGATGAGGACGCTGATGGGTGCTCGCTCGCCGCCTCGGAACCACTCGGCTTCGAGTAATTCGCCATCGTCTCGTGCGACGTCTTCACCCCGTGCAAGCTGGGCGCGTTCCTTGGTGGTCAAGCCAAGGTCGTCGGCTCGTGCCCGGTCAAAACGCCCAGCCATGGCGTGCTGCTGCACCATCCAGCCGCACGAAGGAACGGTGTGAGCAGTGGGCACCGGCACCAGCGTGCTGTTGGTCCAGCCTTCGGGTTGAGGCATGCCCTCCAGCAAAACCGCTCCACCGGTTTCGGGGTTCACCTCCACCCATCGCCCGCCGTTCACATCGCCCAACACCCAACGGTTGGGGAAGTGCAACCCTGCGCCGCCCAAACCGTACCACGCCAGCCACTGTCGCGCCAGGTCGGCTGGCGGAACATCGTCGGGCAGAGAGGTACCTTCGAGAAGCGCATCAAGAGCGGCAGCGGACGTGGGCCCCAGAACGAGAAGTGGTTGTTGACGATTCTCCAAATCCATGGACTGCAGCCACGGAAGCGCACCCCACGTGTGGTCAAGGTGCCCGTGGGTGAACGCCAGCACGTCCACGCTGCTCGGCTTGAGCGTCTCACCAACGGCGTGCTTCTTGAGTCGACGACGCTGACGGGCGTAGCGAGTCTGGAAGCCTTCACCAGCGTCGATCACTGCGATGCCGTCAGGTCCTTTCACCAAACTGCCGCTGACCGCACGATCGGGCGTGGGTCGGGCGGAAGCGGTACCGAGAACGTGCACGTCAATGGCCATGCGCATTCACCTCAGGATTGAATCGGTATGGGCGTGGATGGAAACCATCGCAGCAAAACAACATCGTCGATGGCGCGTATCCAACGCCACGGGACGGCCAGAGGAAGCGAACCTTCCACCAGCCCCTCGGGCGTGTCTCGTACGAAGAGGTGCGTGCAGTGGAGCGATTCGGCGTCGATGACGGCGTCGTGAACGACCCCGAGCCTTCGTCCGTCAGGCAGGTAGACGTCCAGACCCGTCCAGTGGGACATGACCTCAACGCCTTGGACCATGCACTTGGCTGTGGCTGAGACTCAATAAAGCCACGGCTCATCCATTGGAGGAAGGCTTCAATGTGAGGCCCGGGTGTTGACTTCACTTGCCACGGTTCAGGTTGGCACGGAGCGAAGGTCGCAACTTCTCTGCGCCCTTGCCCTTCTTGTGCAGACCACGACCGCGCTTACCAGCGGAGGTCTTGCCTCGGTAGGCTCGTCCACGGTGGGCTCGCTTCCCGTTGGCTCGAGAGAACACACCGAGCTGCTTGTCGTTGACGATGGCTGGGTGGTGCGTGTCAATCATGATGACTTCGAAGTACTTGTGCTTCCCGTCCTGGCCGACCCAGTAGGAGTTGAGAACCTCGAGGTTGGGGAAGTGGCGGTTGACGCGCTCTTCGGCGATGCGTTGCGTGTTCTTGGCCATGGTGATCTTGGAAATACCGGCCTTGGAGGGCTTGCGCTTCATGTGGATTTTGCCCTTGCGAAGTCCACCTCGGCGGACGCGAGTTCGGATGAGAACGACGCCTTGCTTGGCCTTGTATCCCATTCGGCGAGCAGCGTCGAGACGGGTTGGACGCTCGATGCGGCAGTTGACGGGTTCACGGCGCCACTGAGCCATGCGCTGCTGTCGGTACATGTGGGGCAGTGCGTCCTTTGGACGTCGCCAGGTGTTTCGAACGTGCTGGTACAATCCTTGTGCCATGGTCATCACCTCTGCTTCTCAGCATCTCGCCGACCAATCTCCCCTTTATGAGCCTGCCCACGCGCTCTGAGCACGCTTACGGGGTCCACATCGGCAGGCCTTCGGCTTGAATACCACGCCATCCGCCCCAGAGCGATGAAACGTTGGTCCAGCCCATGTCTTGAAGCGATTTCGCAGCGATAGCGCTGCGAAAACCGCCGCCGCAGTAGAGCACGATGCGAGCGTCGTCTGCGAAATCGTGCTTCTCGACGTCGCGCTCAATCACGCCCTTACCGATGTGAACGGCCCCGGCTAAATGGCCGGCTTCAAACTCATGTCGCTCACGAACGTCGATGACCACCAAGGGCTCACCGTCGTCCATCATTTTGCGCACGTCGGACGCCTCGCACTCGCCGATTTCGCTTCGAGCCGCTTCAACGATGGCAAGGAACCTCGGGCTGTGCTTTTTGGCCATGCCCTCACGAAGAGAGGTAGCCTCTTGAGGACATCGCCCCAGCCGCCAGCATGGCAGGACAGATCACGGGCCTGACCGCCGTGATGGAGGCGCTCGAGCAGGGCGTGGCCGTCGACCGAGTGCTCGTGGACCGGGACCACGACACGTCGGCCTTGCGCGCCCTGTGCGAGGCTGCAGACGTTCCTCTCGAAGAAGGTTCAGCCAACGACCTGTGGCGGATGTCGGCGGACGGCGCTCAGGTGGCGTTGGCCTTGGTCGGCCGACGCCAAAGCACGACCCTTGAGGAGGTCATGAAGGCGGGCGGTTGCGTCTGGCTCTTTGACGGCGTTGAGTACTCCACGAACCTTGGCTTCACCATCCGAACCGCCGAAGTGTCGGGTGCCGACGCCGTTCTCCTCAACGTCTCCAAAACACACGAAGAACGACGCACAATCCGGCGGGCCAGCATGCGAGCCGACCGTTTCATCCCCGTGATATACACCGATACCAAAGCCATCCTAGCCGCCGCAACGGCGCACGGTTTCCGCATCGTGGTGGCCGAAGACGTGGGCGAAAAAGGGCCGTGGGACGAAGACTTGACCGGCGACGTCCTCTTGGTGGTCGGAGCCGAACGGGAAGGCGTCAGTCAGCTCGTGCTCGACGCTGCGGACGCCGTGGTCAAACTCCCCATGGACGGGTTTGTCCCGTCCTACAACCTCCAGGTCGCCGTGAGCGTCCTGGCCGTGGAAGCCCTTCGACAGCGTCAATCGCTGGGAAACTGAATTAAACCAAGGTTTCACACCCCTGAGCATGGGTTTTTTTGCGACCATCGGACGCGGCTGGGAAATGACAAAGTTGAGCATGAGCGTGGTTCGAAAGGACCCTGAGCTGCTGGTCTACATGATCATCGCCGGCGTGATGAGTCTGGCCTGCCTTGTTGGAATGAGCATTCCTCAGTACCTCGAAATGGAGTGGGCGGTCAACCCCGACGGGTCCTTCACGTCGGCCTACCTTGGGTTTGCGTTCGTGGCCTACATGGTGCTCAGCATCATCGTGGTCTTCTGGAACTGCGCCATCATCGCCAACGCCAACATTCGCCTAACCGGTGGCGACCCAACCTTCGGAGACGGCCTCAGCGCCGCCGTAAAGCGGTTGCCCATCATCGTCCTCTGGGGCATCATTGCCGGCACGGTGGGCCTCATCCTCAAGTTCCTCGAAGGCGCTGCACGAAGCAGCGATAACGACGCCATGCGAGTCCTCGCGATGGTGATTCACTTCATTGGTGGACTGGCGTGGTGGGTCATGACCTTCTTCATGCTGCCTCACCTCATCCTGGAAGGCAAGAGCGTCGGTGATGCGCTCAAGTCCAGCAAGACAACCTTCTTCGGAACGTGGGGGGAAAACATCACCGCCGGTTTGGGCATCGGTCTCGTCGCCTTCCTCATCGGCATCCCCATCGTCGCTCTGACCATCGGCCTGACCGCCGTTACCGGACCCATCGGTCTCATCGTAGGCGCCGTCGCCATCGGTTTGCTGATCGCATGGGCCAACGCTGCTGAGCAGGTGGCCGTGGTTGCGCTGTACCGCTACGCAAAGGACGGTCAGATGCCGAAAATGTATCAGGACCAAGGCATGCAGGTCTATTCCTTCGGGAACGCCCAAACCGTCTGATTCCAGTCCTCATCACGCCGGAACGTGCTCTTCAATTGCCTGAAGAGTGTCGGGAGTTGACCAGCGCCAAATGGCGTAAGAGAGCCCCATCATGCCCAGTTGGGCCACCAAGCGAAGCACGTGCCAGTGGTTGGCGTAGGTCTTGCCGTCAAGAGGGACGTTGTTCACCCACATGTTGAGGTTGGCCCAGTAGATGCCGACCAGGAACACCAAACTGCCCAGGGCCGCATGCCTTCGAGTCCACGGCAAAATCAGCCCGACCCCGATGGCGATTTCCATGACGCCCGTGATGAGCACCCAAATCGTGGGGTCGCCCAGCAAAGTTGGAACAATGGGCTCAAACCAAGCGGTGTTGGTGAAGTGCTGCACGCCCACGTTGACGTACATCCCACCGAACAAAATCGCCGGAATTGCAACGATGAAGCCTCGACTCCAGCGCCTGTCCATCAATCGAGTTGCTGGCAAATCCAACCAATCACCACCTAACGAGATCTACGGCTGAGCGCTTTTTCTTGTGTTTTCCTATTCTGTTCTCGTATTCTACGCTTCTTTGATTTGATGCCACGAAGATGAGAGATTTTCCCCTCGATCCGACTGTCAATGAGGAAACTCGCAAAGGTGCGATCGCGCGGACAGCAGACAATCAGCAGGGAGACTCCGTCGTTTTCGTCAACGGTCTTCTGAAGGTTGGCATAGTGCGCAATCATGCCCTGTTCACGAGATTGTTCAAGCATCTTCCTCATGTTGTTGATCTGAAACATCCCCGACCCGATCGTCTTGAATTCAATCGGGATGTTGAGCAACCCGTGAAGGTCGTACCAGCCATCCGGCCGACAGCGTTCGCCCCGTGGAGATTCGATGGTCTCGAGGCATCTTGAGGTATTCGGAGTGACGTCCAGAAGCTTTTGGAAGGCCCCCTCATACAGGGCTCCTCGGACCGCACCTCGTTTTGTGGAGGTCTTGTTTTTTTTCCGTAGTTTGTCTTTTTTGCTGTACTTGGAGGTCTTGGTGATTCTTTTTTTGGACTTGCGCTTGCGACGAGTGGAAGAGGTTGGCCGCTCATTTTTGGCGTGGAGCAGGCTTCGTTTCCCAGTGGTTCGAGCGTAATCCTCACGATAAGTAGGAAACAATTCATCGTGATCGAGATCCCGAAACATTTGGAACATGTCATCGACCATTTGATTGATCTCACTGGTCAACTCGGGGTCCCTGCGAAGTTCGTGGGCGAGCGCCCGGTGAATCTTCTTGTTTCGCTTCCATCGAGAACCTGTTTCAATGTCCATCCACATTTTCCGAGTGCCTTCGTTGATGTGAATGGCAAAGGAGCATTGCGCATGACCGCATGACGGACATGAGGGCTCGGCCCCCGATTCACCAACTGGGAAAACCGCATCGCAAGCAGGGCAAAGCATAACAGATTCCATGGAGCGAAATCAATGCTAGTGTACATGAACTTGTCTAAGAGGCCTCTTGCACCTATTCTCCTGAAAAATGAACGTGCCCCTCATACACAAGCGCTTCAAAGCCCTCAACCCCTCGATCAAGCGAGGATCAGCCATGCAAAATGGTGCAAGGTGGTTGGTCCCCGCTCTCATGAGAGAGGAAGCGTTTGGAATCGTTCAACCTCTCGATTTAGCGTGGACCAACGTTGAAACTGATGTGAACTCGTTGGTCCCCGCTCCCAGACTTGAACTGGGGACACCCTGATGTCTGCTGAGACGTTTGTTTTTACACAACTACAGTCAGGTGCTCTACCAACTGAGCTAAGCGAGGCAACTTCTCCCACCTGCCTCCAGTACTTAACCCTCATCAATGCACGGGGCCGAAAAGGCCACCCGGAGGGCAACGCAGGCCAAGGGGTTTTCAAGGGTCGAATTCAGTTGAGTGTTCAACATGGTTGGTCAAGGAACGAAGGTCGGGAAATCGCCGCTTTCACCGCGGTCGCGAGGGTCGCGGTTAAGAGGGGAAAGAGAAGGCTCGCCAACGGAGAGGTGAAAGGATGGGACCTTCAGGCACTTCAGGACCGACGATGGGTGGGTCAACGGGCCACGATGCGGCGTTTGCAGACATGATTCAAGGTCTGAAAAACGACGCCGTTAACCGAGGAGCAACCTCTCTCATGGACGAAGAAGTCAGCACCTTGGGCGTTCCCGACCCGCGCATTCTCATCGTCGGCTGCGGAGGCTCGGGCAACAACACCCTCAACCGAATCACGCACCTTGGTGTGGAAGGGGCCGTGACCGTCGCCATCAACACCGACAAACAACACCTCGACAACACCCGAGCGCTGCAAAAACTCCTCGTGGGCCGACACATCACCCGCGGACTGGGTGCGGGCGGCGACCCGTCCACCGGTCGACGCTGTGCTGAGGCCGGCCGTGAGATGATCAAGCGCATCGTCACCGGGGCGGACCTCGTCTTCATTGCCTCTGGCCTCGGCGGAGGCTCAGGAACCGGCATCTGCCCCATCGTAGCGGAGGAAGCAAAGGCTGCAGGAGCCCTCGTGGTCGGCATCGTCACCACACCGTTCCACGTTGAGCGCCGTCAGCGCATGGCCCGCGCTCTGGAAGGGTTGGAATCCCTGCGACGCTGCGCCGACGCCGTGCTCGTGCTCGACAACAATCGTCTCCTCCACTTCGTGCCCAACCTTCCCCTCGACGAGGCGTTCTCCATCATGGATCAGCTCGTCGCCGAGATCGTCAAGGGCATCGTTGAGACCATCACGTTGCCTTCCCTCATCAATCTGGACTTCGCCGACATCCGGGCCATCATGGCCAACGGAGGGGTCACGATGATGCTGTACGGTGAGTCGGACCGTGGTCCCGAAGAGGTCGTTCACGAAGCCCTCAACCATCCCCTGCTCGACGTTGACATCACCGGAGCGACCGGCGTGTTGATTCACGTGACGGGTGGGCCCTACATGACGCTTGAAGCCGCCAACCAGGTCGTTGATTTGCTTACCGAGAAGGTCAGCGATAACGCCAACGTCATCTGGGGCGCACGGCAAGACGCCGGCTTTGGAGACACCATCAAGGTCATGGCCATCATCACCGGTGTGGGCGGCACCACGCTCAACACGGCGCGCATGAAGCCCGATGCGCTGGGCGAGGCCCTCCGCTTGACCCGACAGCAACAAGCCGACCGTCCCAACAACATCGATTTCCA
>VMHT01099790.1_pt1 | contig 23218 bp, 20 predicted proteins | sample 4693611 | NCBI WGS metagenome assembly VMHT01 (sample SAMN12280063, study PRJNA550983) | marine metagenome | isolation source: seawater sampled from same location over 5 years 0.02-0.2 micron viral filtrate | place: USA: collected off the coast of southern California halfway between the port... ...
ACGTTGTTACTTCCTACTAATGGTGCTTCTGCAAAAGCCATGTAGATGTATGTTCCTGAATAATTACCACCAGTTGAAGTTCTTAATTTAAAACCATTAGATAATAAATCTATTTTAGTTGCTGTAACTTCTGCAGCATTAGTATTTGGTGCTAAAATTCTATTATCAACATTATATCCTACTCTTTTATTATCAAATAAATCCCAATCAGATGTACTATCTGTTCTTTTATGTAAAACAAAAGCAGGTTTAAATCCTGTGTAAATAAATGGAGCATTACTTGCATTTGCATTACCTGTATATGAACCAAACTTACTGAAACCAGTTTTTTCTGCGAAACAGTAAGCTACATAAGTTGCACCACTATCATTAGCTGGTCCTCCTCTTGTAAAAACTGATGAAGTTGGAGATGTATCATTCCAAACATTACTTGATGTTGCTTCTGCGTCTGTAGCTTCTAAAAGCAAATATTTCCCATTACCTATGCTATGATGATAGGTAAACCAATTATCTGCTGCACTTCGTTTTTTTGTAATTATGACTTTTGGTACAGCACCTAATCCATGTCCAATAGTTGCTGTTGACCCAGTACCTGTATGTGTAACAATACTAAATCCAGCAGTAGTATTAGCTGAAACTGTAGAATTTATAGCACCATCTGTGTTTGCTGAACCTGATGTTCCTGATGCTTTCCAATTCCAAGAAGCGAAAGTATAACCTCCATTTACTGCTGTTCCTGTTCCTAAAGTAAATCCGTCAGAGTCAAAACTTTTTAATCTGTTTGTTTCTGTACTTTCTGCAGTAGTTAAATTAGAACTTATTGGTTTGTTAGCACCTCTTACAGCATCAAATAATTCATGTTGTGAAACTGAGTTTCTAAGTTTTATCCAAGTCCAATCAGGTTGAAAACCAACACCTGTTACTGTTCTATTGTCTGTACTATTACCTGTATAAGTAACAGTATTAAAATGGTCTGAAGATTTATTTATTGTAGTGTATGCCATTATTCGTTTAATCCTTTAGTTGAAAGAGCTGTGTAACCAGTTGGTACATCATACTCAAATTTACCAATACCTGATGCGTTAGTTCCTTCTGAAGATATTGCTGTTGTTCCAAAGAAGCCGTTGCCGAAATTAATTTCAAAATCACCATCACTAGCACCACAAGTATCACCAAAAACTATACCATAGTTTCCATTTTCATTTGAAGATGGTGCATCTATTGAAACCATGTTAGTTGTGCCTGAACCTGGATTTGTACTATTATACCAAGTTCCATTTTTACCATAAGCTAATTTATTATTATCTAAATCAAGTGCCATCATAACAATATCTCCACTACCATAAGAAGGATAAGCAGATGCATCACTTGAAATATCTCCATAACTGTCATGAGTAAATTTACTAAAACCATCTAAATGATATGATTGACTACCACTAGTCCAAAAAGTGCCATTAACAATTAATCTATCATTTGCTTTACCTATATCTTGAATACCCATAACCATACAAGCATGAGTAACTTTCATTTCTACATACCATTTACCACTATTAACTGCTAAAGTTGACATACCCCATTGATAACTAGATGTTGTTCCTGCTGAACAGTTACCATTGTGTAATGTTGTTAAATTTGTTTGAAGTGGATTTAAAGTAGCAAAAACATTGCTGGGACAATCTTCAGTATTAGTTAGTGTACCACCACCTAATGAAAAATCGTTAGAGTTAGATGATTGGTCTGTAATTGTGTTTCCATCTTTTAAAATTGTAAAACCATTTGTACCCATTGTAATACTTGGTGATGTATTTATTTTCCATTCACCAGTTGTACTATCTGTAGAACCAAAAGTAGAAGCATCATAAGCTGTACCATCTATAAAATGAAAATGTGACATTAAACCATCAAAGTAACTATCACTACTATAACCATATCTTCCAACATAATGACCATCAGCATCATTAAAAGCTAAGTCTTGATTTTGAGTTTGTGGATATAGATTATTACCACCTGTAACAACATCTGTTTCTTGTACACCATTTACATAAAGTTTAATTCTATTTGAAGCAGTTGCTTGTGTAGTATCTACAGCTAAAACAATATGATACCAAGCATTTGTATCTCTAAATCTTCTAGTAGTAAGAAAATCAGAAATACCTGTTGTATCATTTGAATACTCCCAATATGCAATTTGGTCATTAGTATTAAAACCAAAAAAGTTTAATGGTGAACTACTATCATCTCCAGCAGTAAATATTGCTTTTTGAGGTGAACCTAAACCACTTCTTTTTACCCAACAAGATATAGTAAAAGTTTTTCTATTTCCTGCACTTGGTGTTCTTGTTAAATATGTATTAGCCATTAGTTAAATTGTCCCCCACCTGTTGCTCCATAGCTTGATGTAAAGCTAAAAGCTCTATCTGTTGTTTGATTTTCTGCATCTGTAATTCGAATTGTAAAATTTGTTAAAGTTGCGGTTGTGCTACTTCCGCCAAAATCTGTTGTCTCTAATGCACCAGTTGATGAATTAAGAGTTACGTTGGCAGTTGCTAAATTTGAGCCAACTTCTGAAAATGTAATTGCACTATCTGATGAACCTGCAATGGTTGCAACTGTACCCGAAAAATTACCAGCAAAAGTTCCAAGTGATCCAGCTGCTGTTGAAAATGAAGGAGCCGTACTTGCCGTTAAAATATTATTTGTAGATCTACCAGCGTTACCATCGGGATTTTCTACTCTTACATAATAGTTACCCGTTGCTAAAGTTACGTTTACTGAAAGCGTTGTAGCATTTGTAAATGAAACTGTATTAGCAAGTGTAACTGAGCCATCTGTTTTTATAAATTCTACTATTGGTATTGATACAAAATTAGTTCCAGTAATATTAATCGTTGTAGCTGTAGCTGGAGCTATTGTTTGTGATACGTCAGCTACAGTAGGTTTTGTTTCTGTTGCATCAATCCAAGATAATTGATTTGTTGAATTTCCATTTGTGGCTAATACTTGATTTGCTGTTCCAACATTCTGAGGTAAAATTAAAGTATAACTTTGACCCGCACTATGTGGTGGTGATTTAATTTTTACACCATGACTATTTACATGGCAATTTAATTGTATTGCTCCATCTTCACTAGATCCATCACCTTTAACAACTAATGTTGGTGAAGGTAGTCGATCATTGTTTACAGTTCCGCTAGTGATTTGGCTTGCGCTAAAAGCTGATAATGTAAATGTACCATAAGCCGTTACCTGTAAAATATCATTGGCTGCAGCTCCGCTGCCTAAAACTATAGATGTACCACTTGTTGCCGTAAAATCAGACGGGGTAAGCTTAACACCATTCAAATAAATATCTGCGAATGCTGTCCCGCTAGCGACATCGTAAGTCAAGCTGTTCCCGTTACTGTCAGCACCGCTGAAAGTTGTTTGACCAGCTGTAGCCGTGTATTCGAACCTTTGGCTAGTCCCGTTAACGCTGCTCCCCGCAAGCGCGAACGATGAACCATCGTAAACTTTTAATTTATTTGCTGTCGTATCGAACCATAAATCCCCCGCATCTAGTGAAGTTGAGGGAGAATTTGAAGATACTCTATATCGATCTGCAAAAGAGTTAATTCCTGTAATATTATTTCCAGCTGTAACTACGGCTGTAGCGTTCGTTCCTAATGTTGATAAATTAGAAATCCCAGCTAGTGTGTTAATATTTGTAGCGTTTGAATTTACTGAATTTATATTACTTATGTTTGTTGCAACAGCATTAATATTTGTTGCGTTAGAAACTGCAGCATCAATATTAGTTTGTTGTGAATTTGTTGGAACAAGTTGCTTCCATTGTGTACCGCCAAGATCGTAAACTTTCATTACGTTATTGGTAGTATCAAAATATAATGCTCCGTCTGTTAAAGCATTACCATCATTGTCTACTGATGGATCTGATGCTTTAGCTCCTAAGAAATCGTCATCAAAAGTATCTAATGCTGCTTCCGCTGCAGCTTGTGCTGCTAAGGCTGCTGTTTTAGCGTTCTCTGCATTTGTTGCTGATGTTGCAGCAGCAGCTGCTGAGTTAGCTGCATTCGTAGCGTTAACAGAAACTTGAGATCCATCGATTGTTGCATCTAAGGATTGACCATCGTTTGCAAAACCTAAAAGTTTTCCAGCTCTTGCTGTAGCATCATCAGTAATTTGTGAATTATTGATTGGAGCTGTTCTTGATACTTTTATAGATCTGTCTATTTCTTCTTGTAATTCTTGTACGGATAAAACAATTTTATCTAAAGCTCCTTCGTGAGTTTCAGCAGGAAAGGGATCGTTAGCTATGTAGTCAACATCTTGCGTTAGGTTTGTGTCTCTTAATAATACTACAGACACACCTGTAGCTGGAGCTGTTGTAAACGTAACTGTACCGCCTGTACCTGTATCGTTTATCGTAAAATCTGAATTTAATGTTTGTACTGTTTCGACACCAGCGCTGCTTCTTAAAATTACTTTTAATTCCGATGTACTATGGATCGGAAAGGTATAAGTAAATTGTGTAGTAGAATTATCGCCAGCGTACGAATTTCGTACTACTGTACTTGATACTGTCATAATTTTATTTTGAAATTTTTTAGGCGCGAAACACCTAATCTATTTCCCTCTATATTAAAGTTTGTCTATGTTGTCTATTAATATTATTCTGATATTCCAGGAGCCGATGATGGTAAAGTTTCGCCTGGATACCACCAATAATCCCTAAATTCGTTCTTTTGGTACCTATTTATTATATTTCTGTTTTTTCTATGAAAATTGGGGTTGATCATGTTCTCTAAAGTATCAACAATAATTCTTTCAAACGCTGATCTAAACCAAAATATTGAATTTCCTGGAGTATATTTTCTTATAAATCTTGAAGTTGAAGCTCCTAATTTATTATCTTGTTGAGCTATAGCTTTACCAGCTTCTACAAGTAGATTAAATGTTTCAATTCCGAAACCTATTCCTGGTCCCAATAAAGCATCTTTAGCGCCAGTATTATATTGGCTGTTTGTTTCTTGATATATAAGATCACCAAAGATAGCTAATCCTCCACCTTGGATCATTCTAGCCCACCAATACTTAGGATCTTTTAATGTTTCTAAATTAGCAAATTTTCTACCTTTTAACATTTCTCTTTGTTCGTGAGCTACGGCAGCTACTAATGTTGTGCCTATAATAAACGGCACTAAATATCCTAATTTACCTCTTAGACCCTGCTCTGTTAAACCTCTTTTGATATGAGTAAATAACATTGTTATTGGAAAGTTTTTAAACATAAGAGCTGATAAACCAACTTCTCCTATAAGTGTTCCTGGTCTTGTTCCTCCTGTAACAGCAACTCTACCTCTAGCTGATGATGATGGAATAGCATGCTCTGTTTCTGTAAGGATCATGTTATGAATTTTGCTGGTAGTGTTAATCTTATAATCCTCAGATAGATCTGTTCTTTTTAAAATATTATCGGGATCAAAGAATATATTTTCACCTGCTTTTAAAGTATCATCATCAATAGCAGCGTCTCTTAATTCTGTTTTTCTTATAATATCCCAATCACCTTCATTAATACCATATCGTTTCATTGTAGATTGAAACTTTTTAGGAAGCTCAGTAAATCTTTTATTTACGTTATCACCTAAAAAACCTAAAAATTCTAAACCAAAAGATAGTCGACCAGATTGTGTAAGGTTTGATAATCCCGACCATCGTAAAGTAAAATCAGAAAACATTTTTGCTATAGCTGGAGCGTCAATATCTAAGCTATATCTTGTTGCAGCGTAGTTAATGGCTAAAAAACTTTCTGCTACAAAACCTAATCTCATCGCTGTTTTTTGTTGTGTTTTATTTTTTCTAAAACCTTCAAACATTATTTTTAATGTTCTGCCAGCAGTTTTAGCTTGTGGTAAACCAGTAAATCGACTTGTGTATGAGCTAAAGAAAAAGTCTGTTTGAGCTATAATGGATGCTGAACCTAAAAGAGCTGAAACTAAGATCTGTCTTGTTCCTGCTAAAAATCTAGCAGCAAAGTTATCGGGAGCTGAAAATAAAACACCTTTATGATACTCAAATAAATTATCAAAAGTTTTTACTTTACCTTGAAATTTATTTTTAATTTTAGCGTTTGTTAAACCTTCATTTTTGATGGTTGCATAATCAATAATATATTGTTTACCAGCATTTTGATTGGGTCCAAATTTTCTCATAATAGCTATATCTCTAGCCATACTTTCAATATGCATTATGACATTAGAAAATACATCACCTTCTGAGTATTTTGTCATGTATTTATTATAAGCATCACCATCTTTAAAATGGAAAAATCTATGATCCATTCTTTTATTCATTAAAGCACTAGATCCTCTGTACTGTGACGATGCTACTTTAGATGCTAAACCATCTGTAGAAATATCTCTCCAAATACCAGGTAAAATTAATTCAAGCTCACCTTTTGTAAATGGTAAACCAGTTCTGTTGTTAATCATCTTGTTTGGATTAATAGCTTCTAAAATGTCTTTAGCCCATTCTTCGAAAGAAACTCTACCAACTAAATTTCTTGAATGATTTTGTGGTAAATAATCATAATCTAATTTTCTTATGTCACCGCCAAATTTGTTGTATCTTAATCTTGCTATTTCTATAGCTTCTTTTAAAGCTTTAGCAAATTCTTTTGCCATCTTACTAGATGTAGAACCAGGATTAAAATATTCCTTAACTAATAATGGCATTGTAGCTTTTACTTCATTAGTTTTTCTGCCAGCTGTTCTAGCTCTAAATTTTTCAATTACATCAACAATGGGTCTTAAAATTCTACCATGTTCTTCTTTTTTTAGATTAGTTAAGTTTAGTATTCCCGATCTTGCATCGAAATCTGTCATGTTAATTAAAGCTTCTCCAAAATCTTTTTCACCCGATGGAGTACGATATTGCTCCATATCAAAGATAGCTTGCTTTTGAACTTTTAATTGTAAAAGTAAATTTCTTTTTTTTATAATGCTTTGATGTTTTAATTCTTCATAAGCTTTTTTAGCAGCAGCTTTACTAGCTTCTGTTGGGTTCATACCCTCGCCTATGTAACGTCTTTCTAAATTTTCTAATAATTCTAGCTGCTCTTTACCTAAATGATCTTTAATAGATCCTTCAGTAATACCATTTGAAATACATTTACGATAACTCATTGACAATCCTTCAATCTTTCTAAAATAGATAACTCGTCTGCTTCTTCTTCTAAAATTTCTTTAACAGTTTTAGAAACAACAATTTTACTTCCATCTTCGTTTTCTTTTACACCTACAGCAACAACAGCATTTTCATCAACAGCTTCAGCTAGATCTTTGTTTTTATAATTATGCCAGGTGTTATCTAAATCAACTTTAATTTCTTTTTCTACTTTTATCATCTGAGCTGTTTCTTCAGCAGTAAGAATTTTATTTTTAAATATAGATCTAGTTTTAGCAGCTCTGTTAATACTATCTTCTAAAGCTCCTAATCTAATTTGTATCTCTGATGAAAAACCATCTGCATCCATCATTTGTACATGAATAGCTCTATAACCTGTCTGTCGACCACCATCATTTAAAAAATCTTCAACTTCTATTAATCTTGATTTTGCCTTAATTTTGTCTAATAATTTCTTAGCACCATCTAAGCTTTCAACAATCACCCTGCCGCCTAAATAGTCAGAAATGCTTGAAGGATCTACGTCTTTTGTATTTATTTTAGATTTTAGCTCATTTAAGTCTTTAACTCTTACAGAAACTTTACCTTTAAATTCTTTACTTTCTGCTTTTAAAAATGTTTCTAATTCTTGTTTTTTTGCAGATAAATTGTTATATATCTCTTGAGTATCATTGCTCTTATGCAAGATACGTTTATTAGTTATGGCATTAGTATCACCAACAATTTTAGTACCCGAAGTATCACCTAGAAACCTAGGTGGTGTAGTCGTTGCGCTTGCAAAAACTGAAGATGGCGGTTCTGAAGTTGTTAGTTGGGTACCTACTTCTAAGTCTTGGGAACCAGCTAATTTTTCTGCATCAGAAGTTCTAGAAGCTAGAGAAGCTTCAGCACGTGTTTTAATTGATGAAGGTATTTCTTCTCCAACTAATTCTATTGCTAGTTCATCTGCTTGATCTTTAACACCCTGTCCCCCAGGATCTGAAAATAATTTATCTGATTTTAAATCTTCTTCGAATTTAGCTTTCTGAGATAAGCTTGATCCTTCAGTCGTAGTTTGATTAACTCTGTCGTATCCGCCAGTAATAGACCTTGTAAAATCTCCTCTGTCAGCTGCATCTGAGATAGCTTTAAGCCAGGCTTGTTCAGCTTCGGATCTGTTCCCAGCTTTGAGGAGATTTGCTGCTGTGTCGAGATCTCTTGAGAGTTGACCTTCGTAGAGAGCTTCTCCTGCGAGCCTTGATTGGATGATGTTATTTTTTTCTGCTTCATCTATGTTCCTTAGTTTGTTTAGTTTATTTCCTGCAGCTTGTAAAGTTGCATCGTTTTGAGCTATAGTCTTAAAAACTTGGCTGTTTTTCTTAAAATTTCTTGATGCCCAGTTGATAAGTGTAGATCTTTCTACAATATTAGTTTCTGCAAAACTTTCTTTTCCAAATAATGTTTCTTGTTTTGTTACAGTTTTTGGTAATTTATTATACTGTTGTAAAGTAAGATCCATTACACCAGCATTATCAAATTTTACTTTTTGAAAATAACTTAGAGCTTTAGCATGTAAAGTTTTATCTTGTACAAACTCTCCTATTTTAGCAGCAAGTACATCTGAAAATTTACCCGACTTCCACATACCCCATGCATCATCACTTAGTTTAGTTAAACCAAGAGCTTGCTGAATAACAGGTAATCTCATCGGCAAACTTTTTAATAAATTGTCTACATCGATATTATACTCAGATCTTAGCACAACAGCTGCATCTGCAGCGGATCCTGTATTGTTTCTTAAATTAATTAATAAACCTCTTAGCTTAGCAGCTTCGGGTGTTATACCATCTGCTTCTCTAAATACTGTAGCATTAATATTTTTTACACCTAATTTTTTTGCTAAACCTAATCTTTGGTGACCATCAACTACAGCTGTCTTTCCGTTTCTAAATTCATAAACAACAATAGCACCAGCTGAAGGCTCATCCCATTCAGTTATGTTTGCTAATTTTTTTGATAATCCTGTTTTTTTATCTACACCTTTAACTTTGTATTGAAAGTTTTTAGGATCAAACTCAACATCATCAACTTTATATCTTGCTAAGTTAGATGGTAGTTTTTCTAATTCTTTATTATTTAATGAAACTTTAGCTTCGGGTAAATCTAATTTAGTATCTGTAACAACAGCTTTAGTTGCAGCATCTAATCTTTCGTTAGCTAAATTAATTCCTGTCTTATCTTCTTTGTATGGATTGGGTATTTGTTTATCAGAAACTTTTGGAAGGTTTTTATCTAAACCTAATACTTCAGATAATTCTTCAACTTTTTTATCGGGTAAACGATTTAGCTCAGCTCTTATTTTTGCGTAAGCTATTGGTGTTCCTTTTATAGCACCTGTTAAGACACCACCAAGTGTACCACTAAAAGCTGTTACCATTGCAACATTTTTAGCAGCTAAACCTAAACCACTTTCTAAACCTAATTCTTTTCTATAAGGCTGTACTTGAGTTTGTATAACAACTTCTGTTGCAAAACCTATCATAGCTTCTATTCGAGCTACTTTTAAAACAGCGGGTAAAATTTTTGCAGGAACAGAATATAAAGCACCTATAGGTAAAGTTGCTAATACAGTAGGATCTGTACCTAGAGCTGCCATTGATCCAACCCATGATCCAGTTTTTCCTCCTCCCGAATACCAGGAACCCGAACCACGTTTCGCTACGTCTGTAAAGTTAGACCATAGCTCTCTTGTATTAATAGCTATTCTTTCTTCTAAAGCATCTTGTGTATCAAATTTTTCTTGTCTTAACTTTTCTGCAAATTCGGGATTTGCTTTTTTAATCTCATCAACTTGGTTCCAAAATTTATCTATTCTTGATTTTTCAAAATACGGCTCATCGTCTATTTCGTAAGCATCGGGATCTTCGGGTCCCAACGGAAAATCATTAAAAGTTTTTATAGGATTGACTACATTTGTGTGACCTTCTTTATATAGAAGATCTGTCATTACAGAATACTGATCTGACATATTTCGGTGTCGGCTATCTGTTCTGTCTGATGCAAAGTTAGCATCTAATGCAGCATTATAAACTTCTTTAAAACCTGTTCTGTCTCCAGTAGACCATTGATTTTCACCTAGCGGATTAGTCGCTATTTTTTCATCAAATATAAATGACATATTATTTTATTTTTCTATTTTGAAAATCAGATTTAATTTTATTTAAATCTAATATTGCGTAGTTGTTTCCAGAGCTTGTGAAATTTCCATCAATAACATAACCAGCATCACCTTTACTTGGGTGGTTGTACATTGTAATTAAATACTTACCATAACCTACGCTGATTAAATAAGGATCTCCACCTTCAAAAATATTTACATCTACTACAGATCCGTCTCTTTTTCTTCCCGATAATTTTCCAGGCAACTCCATATCATCAACCATGACAGTTGTAGCTTTACTTAACATGTTTGGATTTTCTTTTACAAACTCAATAATATTATCAAAATCGTCTCTCTCTAACCAAGCTGGTACGTGTACATCGTAACCATTATATTTCTCTACACCACCTTTAGATCCGTTTTGACCAATAGCTAATTCCATAGCTTTTACATAAGTTGCTCTATGAAATACTCCAGCTTTACCTTTACCCGATCTAAACATCATGCTTGCATAAATGTTGTCAGCAAACTGTACTGTGCTTTCTAATGTTTTTAGATTGTTTGGAAATACATTTCTGTATTTTTCAACAATAGGATCTTTGTCTGTATCGGGTATTTTAATATCAATGTTTTTATTTTTTTGAATAAAGTAACCATCTAGCGCCATATCGATCCCCGGGTTTACGTTATCAATTAACATTAGACCACCGATGTGAGCTAAAAACTCATTGTCTTTTGAAAGCTCAGCAAAAGCCATTGGAGCGTTTTCTCCAAAACCTTCCACCATAAGAGTAGCTAAAGATTTAAACTGTTCTTTATTAGTAAATGAATTAGTTAAATTAGTAAGCTCGGATTTTTCTGCGATTGTAAAAAATTTAGTTTCAGATCCATAAATTGTAGATACTGCTTTTGATATAGCTGATCTATTTTGCATTACTGTTTTGAAAGCTTGTGTATTTTCTGCTGTAGGATTAAGCAAGTAATCTTTAATATTTAATCCATCTAAACTTATGTAACCTCTCTTATTAGCTGCTGCTAATGGGTCTTTATCTAATTCTGTATCAAGTTTGTTTAAATAATTATTTATAAATGTATATTTTTTAAATGCTTCTGTACTTGTACCATCGCCTTGATCTGCTGCTTGCATGTTAGCTTCTGCTTTCATTAACTCACTTTTAATTTGAGATCTTGACATAGAGTTAAGAGCTTCAGCTAATAAATAGTTTTCTTTTATATTTCTAATTTGTGTAAGTTGTTTTTGATTATTATGTATAGTTGCGTGAGTTTCATATTTAGATAATTCTGCTTCGCTGTACTTAATGCCTTGCTCTGATTGTGCAAGCATAGTTTTTAAACCATCCGTAACTGCTGCGTTTTGTGAAGTAGAATTTGTTTTATTTAATTTTAGCAAAGCATCGTAGTTTTCTTTTGTAATTAATTTATCTGCTTTAGCTCTTTTTAAAACACCGCCTGGATCTGTTTTAAGATCTCTTTTGTATTCAGACATTTTAAGATCTGTTCTGTATTTATTTACTAATTCATCTTTTTTACCACCATAAAGATCTGCAGCTTCTTGAGTTTCTAAATTATTAAATATTTGTGTTCTTGCAATAATTCTTTCATTCTCGGTTTGACCATAAATAGCTTGCTTAGTAAGCACGTCTAGATCTTGTTCAAATAATTTTTTGTGATTAGTAATTAAATTGTTATGAGATTTTAATTTTATAGATGACAGATCTTTAATATTTTCTGTTTGTATCCAGTTATTATATAATTTTTTTGTATATCTGTGTTTAAAGTTATTAGATAAATTATCATTAATAGTCTTTACACCATTTTTATAATAAGCTTCTGCTTCTTTAGGATCATCAAATTGTTCAGCTGTATATCTTAATTTAGCTATACCATCAAAATTGTCGTTACCATTTATTACAGTATCTTTAGTTTTTAAAACTTCATTTCTTGAATTTTCTTCTTCAAGCTTAGCTTCATAATTTACAACAGATCTACCAAATTTTTTAACAGCTCCACCAAACTCTTTAGCTAAACCAGGGTTCATTCTTACGTTGCTTTCTACAGCTGCAGTTTTTTCTGTGGGTCTTATTTGTGATGTTCTAATTTTTATAGCCATTAACCCATTCCTTGAATTGTTGAAGCATCTGTTAATAAACTAGATCCAGCTTCGAAGTATGATGCTGTTCTTCTTACTTTACCTTCGTACTGAGCAATCATACCTGCATTACGATCTAGAATAGCTTGATTTTCTAATTGTTGTTTTCTTACAAGAGCGTTGTATTCCAACATATCTTTATCACGTGCAAAAGATAATTCACTTTCAAATATATTATCTAGAGCTGTACCCGATCTCTCTACACCTGCTTTAGAAAAATTAACTTTAACTGAACCAAGATATTTTTTTTCTTGATCCTCTAAATAAGGTAAGTCATAGTTTTGATAAACTTCGAAACCTGTTTTTGCTGCTTGCTCTTTAACTGAAGCATTATAATCTTTTTGTGCCTTATTAAACTTACCGATTTGGTAAGCCATTTGACCACCCATTAAATCACCAATAAAACTCATCTAAAAAATCCTCGCATATCTATAATAATCTGATCCATCGGGACCATAGTTTTTCATTAATCCTTCTTGTTTCAAACCAAGCCATTCAGCAAATCGTAAAGCTAATTTACTATCTGCCTTTACGCTTGTTTGTAATCTTTTTATTTTATTATTCAAACACATCATTTCCGTACGTTGCTTGATAACTTTTGCTAACGTAATCGGGTAACGATGTATTTCGTGTGTAGCTAAAACCCACCCCTCAGCTACGTTATCCCACAGCGGAAAGATACCGCCTGCCGCAATGGGTTTGTTATTGACTATACCCGTAAACGACATTCCAATTTCTTTTAAAAAATACGCATACTTTTTATGATGCGGTAATATTTCTAAAAATTCATCGTTCATTTTTTGAGATACAATGTATTCAGCATGTGCATTCTCAAAAGGTATAATTAATACTTTAGACATTCTCCGTTTCTAGTCTCGGATAAATACCTAAGATAGTCATTGGCAAAGCTTGAGGTTGTTGTACATAAACTAAACCTTCTGTGCCGTAGTCACTATCAAATTCTATAAATTTATCTCCTGTAAATAATGGAACAGGTAAATCCATAGAAGCCGAACTGTCTCTAAAATCTATAGCTGTTAATGAATATACATTGGGTCCAACGCTAGCTCCAACTGTCTCGTGAAATCTAACAGATAAGTCGTATATTCTTTTTACTTTTGTTTGTGTTGTTTCTGTAAAGCCTTCATCTAATCTCATCGTTTGTAGATCAGAAGAATATTGTAAACCAACAACTGCTTCTTCTATTGAAGTATCGATTGTAATACTTCCGCTGCTTACAGTTTTAGATGCTTGTACTGCGCCTTCTCCAACTATCGTAAGCTCCTCTCCCTCTAAATGCGATAATCCTGTTAAAGTAGTTGTAGGATCTCCAGCGTATTTAAGACCGCTGTCTACATAGTGAAACTCTGTAAGATCACTATTGAAATCAAAAGATTTTAAATATTCTACATATCTTTTTGTAGATCCATTAATATATCTTTGCACAATTAAATAAACTTGATCTTCGTCTGTTTCTCCCGAAATAACAGCAACGCTTTCTACTTTAGCATTTAATAATATTTTATCTGTTTGTTCTGAACTGTGAGCTGAAGTTAAATTAACTTTAGCTGTAGATAAAAAACTTTCATTTGAAAATAATTGAAACTGATTGTCGTCTATTTTGTTTATAAAATATTTTGTGTTTTCTGATAATCCACCAATAGCTGTTCCACCATTGTTATAATAAATAAAATCACCTGTATGGAAACTATGACTATCTGAATAAATAATATCAGAGTGTACGTTAACTCCCTGGTATATTGCTTGTGCTGTATCTGAACCAGGAGCGGAACTTAAATTTATAGCTGTCCCACCGCTAGCGTTTGTTGCTGTAGTAGCTAACTTTATTGTGTTAGCGTCTACAGATATTACAAAATAAACTGAGCTTGTATTTAATCCACCTATCAAGTTAGATGCTGCTGAATAATAAACTGGATCTCCAGTAGCTAATCCATGGCTTGATAATGTAATCGTATTGTTTGTTGTATTTACAGTTGTGCTGTTAGCTGTAAAAGAAATTTTTTGTTGTTTAATACTTTTACCACTATCAGACTTACCACCGAAAACGTGTCTGTGCCATGCTGTAACTTGTTGTAATCTGTTGTAAGTAAATCCTGCTAATACTCCATCGTTTCTTACGCACCATGCTATTGAAAATGGCTCTTGTTGGTAATCCATCTGAACAATACCACTATCTGTAATATGCTCTGCTAAAATAGTAAGATCAGGAGCCTGGTAACTATCACTATCAAAATTATAAGCTAGCTCTCTAATTTTTCTTTTAGCTCTTTGTAAAAACAAAGTAGCATTACCAATCGATAATGCATCAACACCAGCTGATCCATAGTTAGATTGTTTTCTTATATTAATATTAGATGGTGTAATAGCATCTTGAGCTGAACCCGAACTAACAGCGTACTCACCTCCAGTTGTCATTACGATTAATGTTCTTGTAGCTTTCAATGCTTGAATGACGTTTACCTGGTTTGATGCAATCGTATAAACCATGGCGCTATCTGCATCTGTTCCACCTGTCATATTTTCATAATCACCCGACTTAGAAAAAAATAATGTTTGTGGTTGTGATGTAGTTGCAGCAAAAACTAATCTTTGTTCGAAGAAAGAAACGCAAGATGGAAAACCAGTTGTTGTAGAAAAGGATCCTAACTTCCAATCTTTAGTTGCTGTTGTGTTATCAAAATCATCTAATACGTTAGCAGTTACTACAGTAGCTGAAGTAAAAGCTGTGATCTTAGCGTAACCATTAGAAAAATTTATTAATCTGTCAACGTCTGTAGCAACAAAAACTGATCCACTTGCGGTTATTGTAATACTTGAGCCGCTTGTGGCACTTGGGGTCATTGTGGTATTTGTGGTGTTTACGTCAAGATAGGGTCCATCGGTAAATACTACTTCTGTTAAACTCCATGATGTATGACCTGTTCTAGATAATTTTCTAGTTGGATGGTTGTTGTGAGTTATGTACATAATGTCAGCACTTTGTGCGAACTTAATATCAAACAACTCAGCTGTTAAATAAGGTGATGCTATTTCGTAAGCTGATCCTCCCGATTGGATCTGTCCCTCATCTTTATAAAATCTTATATATTGATTACCAAACTCTAAAACGTAAGTTTGTTCAGTAGAAAACTCAAAAGGTATTAATCTTGTTTTAGCTGCACTATTTTTTATTTCTGCAATATGATATGTGCCTGGTCGTCTAGTAACGGGACCATGTGGTAATACAACAAAATTTTCTAATCGCGTACAGCCATTAAAGTATTTTTGGAAATCTGTACGACCTTCCATTTGCGGTGAAAGCTCACCAGCAGTAAAGCTGGGAACTGATAAAAGTTGTTTACCCATTTTAGTATCTACTATTTATAAAATCGTCTGCTTGTATCTGATCTACTGGTCCCAATGTAGGATCTGTATTTTGTCCCTCTCCAGCGTCAGCGTGTCTAGCTTCAGATAGTTTGAATTGGAATTTTTCGTTAAAAGTATTTGCTATACCAATGTTAGCAGTAATTGAATATGCAATATCAGCAGCTAAAGCAGCTGAAATAGTTTCTCTTAATAGTATATCCATTTCGTTAGGATCTGTAACTTGCGATACATAAACTAAAAAAATAGAAGCTTCGTTACAAAGTATTTTTCTACCTTCTACTTTAAAATTACTATCGTGAGCGTTTAAATGTAAAACACGTAAACAATCAGCAGGTAAAGTAAACTGATAAGAAAAACCATAAATAGGTGTATCTGTATCTGCTGCAAGCTTTTGCCTTTTAATTAAACTATTCCAAGGATGAGATCTAAACACACTATCTCTAACTGTGTTATATCTTGCATTACATATTCTGCCATTCTTAGAATTTTCTGTTAATGCAGTTATCGCCTGCGCGCCTAATTGCAATAAAGCTGAGTTACATATTTCAATTACTGATGCCATTTTAATTTACCTTTTTTTCTTTTTAGGAAAGCCAGCTTTCATATTAGCGTAAGCTTTCTTTGTAATTGTACTTTTAGATTTTGGTCTAGAAATACCTTTACGTTTTCTTGCGTTGATGTTTGCGTATAATCCTCTTTTAGCCATAACTTCTCTTTCTTGATTTTTTTAGCTTTTTAAAGTCAGCACCTGTAATCCTATTTCTAGGTTTTGAGACACGTGCTATTTTCTTTTGTTTTGAAGAAAGTTTCTTCATGTGTTCTCCTTCAATGTTAGATTTGGATAAGCGGGATTGCTCCCGCTTACCTTAGTTTACTGATTACTCATTACATGGAAGTAAGAATACCTTTTCTTCTTCCATTCTTGTAGCACCGATAGACATACAGTAGTACACTTGTGTAGCGTACGACTTGTCTGCTCTTTCAGAAATTTTTGCTGAAACGTCTTTACCGATTGCTAATTTAATAGCATCTTCTGTAAATGCGAAACATTTTCTGTCAGTAGTGTTTGTGCCATCTAATGATAGTCTAGTTGACATAATGAAGTCAAAGCCTAAGAATGAATTTACTTCACCCGCAGCTAAAGCTCTAACTGTATTAAAGTCAGCGCTTGTTACTTCAGTTGTAGCTAAAAGATCTTGGATCTGTTTTGGTCCCGCTACCACAAATCTTTTTAGACTTGGGTCTACTGAACCATTATCAAAGAAAAATTTAGCTTGTCTTAATTTTGCAATCGTCATTCCGTCTGATTGGTCTGATGTTGCAAATTTAGAAGATGATGGAAGCGCAGTTGCCGTGCCTCCAGCTACTCCTGTGTCTGCAGCTGCATCGAACGCTGCTATGATTACATCATCGATTGATCTGTTCATAGCTGCTGCTGCTGCTTTTGCGTATGAGCTTGTTGGATCTATAAGCATTCTAACTTTATCTTGATCGTCGATTAAGTCAGCCCATTCATAGTCTGCTAAGCTTACACGTCTCCTAGCGTGGGGTGTATTTACCTGCGGAGTATTCCCGTGTCTAGACGATCTTACTGATGCTGCAGTAGCTCCAATTTGATCGAAAAACGCGTTCTTACCTCTAACAGTTTCAACATCCACAGCGCCTCTTAATTTACTTCCCATTTGTTGAGAAAGCATTGTTACGTTAGACGAATACTGCTCAACGAAAGAAGTTGTTATTTGAGTTGACATGTTATGTCTCCTTCTTTGTTAGTTGTTGATTGAATATTCGGCTGATTATCCTTACGGGTCGTGCCTAAATTTTAGATCTTGTGGATCTAAGTCTTTTCCTTATGTCAACTAGGGTCTTGCGATTATCCTAGTGTATTTCGGCTTATAGAGAACTTTTTTGATCTCGTAAAGCCAAAACTTCTTCGACAGCTTCATCGTGATTAGGATGGTTTTTATCCCAGTAAGCTGAACCATTTGAAGTTAGCTCCGCGATTTGTTTGTCGATTTGTTTCGGTGTTAAGTAAGCTGGTCCCGAAGCTTGCATAATTTTATCTTCGCCCATTTGTTCTGCTAACTTAACTAAACCTCTTACTAAAGCTGGATGATCTCCAACCTTTGTCCCATCTGCCATCGGTGAGTTTAAGAAAGCTGCATCGATGGATGAGTTTGCTAAATTTTTAGCTTGAGATATTTTCTGATCGTAAGCTTGACCATATTCCATTTTTAACTCTCTTGTAGAGTTATCTCTGAAAGACATTGCTTTATTATCAGCTTCACCCATGCTTTTATTAACTAGATCATTATAAAAGTTTACAATACCTGCAGCTTGCTGCGGAAGTAAACCAAGGTTATGAGCATTTTTAGAAAACTCTTTTAATGTGTTTTCATCTACCTGTGCATCTTGTGGTAGCTCATATTTATATTGATCGGGTGATTTTGGTAAACCTAGTTTTTCATAAACTATTTTCCAATCATCCTCAGTTGCGTATTTATTTGGTACAGCTATTTTATCTGCGCCTACCATTTTCTGAGCATGTATGTAGCTCTTTGCTAGTGATGATACATCTTGAATATGTTTCAAGCTTTCATCAGTTTTAATATCATCGGGTAAAGTTGTTTTCCAATCGATATTTTTTTCTTCTACTGGAGCGGTTGTTGTTTGTGTCGCTTCAGACGGCTCTGTTGTAGTTGCCGCTACCTGTTGTTGATCACTCATTTTTCCTCCGTTTTATTGAGCATGTTTTTAATAAATAGAATGACAGATCTCTGTCCCTCTAAAAATGCGCTTTCATGACTATCACCTTTTATATGTGTAGTAACATTGTAACCGCATCTGTTTTCTAAATCTGTTAAGACTTTCTCGCCTGTTTCAGATTTAAAAGTTTGTTTATAGTCTGAGCTTAATTGTTTAATTACAGCTGCAGCTTTTTTATTCGGATCCATTAGTTGCCTTTAAGGCAGGAGCTATAGACCCAGCAGCTTCAGCGACTTGCTGAGCTTGTTGTAATTGCATTTGTTCCATTTGCGCCTGCTGTTTTTGTTGTTGAATAGCTTTTACTTGACCTTTACTTTTCATTATCTTAGCAGGTAATCCAAGAACATCTTGAACATGATCTACCAAACCATCAATATCAATGTAATCGAATACTGGAGCAACATTTTGCATTGTTCCAAATATCTCAATACCTCGCATGATTGATGATAATTCTTGTGTCTTTTGCGCTTTAGCTAGAGGAGATACATATTCAATTTCTATATCTTGATCTCCTAAAGTGTCAGGTGGTGGTAAAAATTTATTATTTTTATTTAATAAATTAAAACATCTTGTAACTAAAGGCTGTAACAATTCAGATTGTAGTCTACCTAACACGGGACCTAACAATCTCATTTTTTCTTCAGTACGCTGCATGACTTCTGTTGCTGTCATGTTTTGTCCCTGGATAGTCATTAGTTGATCAACAAAGAAATTTTCTCTAATAGCTTTTCTTCTTTGATCTTCCATCTGTAAACCTAATGGCTGGTTTGATCCTATATTTAATGGCTCAATTCTTTCTCTTGTTCCTGCTCTATAAAAATTTAAACCACCTGGTACTGTTCTTATCGGTAACATAAAACCATCATCGGGAACCATAAGAGGTGGATCAATTTGTTTTTGTGCAGCTTTAATAGATACTTTAGACATTGTGTTTAACATCTTAGTATCGGGTAAAGCATTCATTGCAGGTGATCTGCCGTAAACTTCATTAGAAGATGATTTTAAATATCTAGGAACTACATAAGGAAATTCTTTAAAACCACTTTCTTTTAGTAAAAAACCTGTTGCTTCATGTACATGACATGATTTATAATCCATGTTTTTTGAATTATCATAACCCATCTGTACATCATTAGGATAAACTGAGTGAATGATTTGTGTTTCACCATAAGGATCTTTGTTAACTAGATCTTGTATTGGTTTTGGTAAAACAGCTCCTGGATACATTGCAGGAATATTTTTAGCTTGAACATGAAATTTTCTTGTTAAGCTATCTACAAAACCTTTTTCATTCTCTGTAATATATATTTCTGAAATATGTACTGTTTTAAATCTAAGATCATCTTTAGGATCATCTGTAATAAACATTGCACTTGTACCAAAACATAATAACTCATGATATAATTCAAAAACTTCTTGTTGGAAGTTAGATCTCATAAATGCCTGGTGCATTGTCTTGCCGCAATCTTCTAACCATTCTTTTGCGCTATCATCACGATTTATATTTTCGTCTCTGTATTTAAGATGAAACCATGGAGATATTGTATTTGTTAACATTCCATTTAAAGATGCAGCTAATAACTCTAATGCATGTGTAGCTGTTCCATCAAAGATCTGTTCGTGTCTTTTGTCACCTTTAGATGGTTTTTGTGTAATGTTATTTTTTCTTGGTAAAAAATAGTCAGCAACGTCTTGCCAATGTTCTTCCCAATTCTGTCTATTGGCTTTAAGACTATTATATCTTTCTATAACCATTTTTGCTGTTTGATCTATTTTTGCCATTTATCCTCCGAGTAATGATTTCTTAATTGATACGTTTCCATCGCCTAAACCTTTTGGTCCCGTAAGTATTGTTGATGATCTACCTCTACCTCTAGCAAGTTGTTGCATACTTGTAGATTGAGCTTGTGATACTTCAGCTTGTGACGGAGCTGGAACGTAAACAGGTGCTGGTGGTGCTGCAGGTTTTTTAGGTTTAAAAATTCTAACTGGTGAAGCTCCTCCCATACTATCCTCCTAATAAAGTTTTTTTGGAAACAACGCTAGCATCATCTTCTAATCCTTGAGCGGATGTTAAGATTGTAGATTGTCTCCCTTTTCTGTTAGCTGCAACAGCTCGTCTTTTTTCTCTAAGCTCAGCTTCTCTATCTGCATCATCGTACTTAGGTGCAGGAGCAACTTCTTGAACTTCGGGAAAACTTATTGCTGGTGCTTTAGGCATTAAAAATGACATGTTATCCTCCGAATACAGAGTAATCGTTTTGAGCAATACTCTGATTAATTTTTGGTTTGTTAGTTATTTCTGTAATTGATAAAGCCATGTATCTTGCAGCATCGCAAGCGTGTGATGACCAATCCTTTACAGGTTTATTATGAAACATTTTCATACGCTCATTGTATTTTCGATGGTGATGTTTAAGAGCATCAATCAATGGCTGAGCGTTATCCATATCAATCATGCATCTTGGTAAAACCATTTTCAATGCATGGATCCCATCTTCTAAAGCTATCTTAGGTAAAATTTTAAAATTAATACCTAACTGATAAGCTACCTCTCTACGAGTTTTACCTGTAGAAAATTCTGTAACTTCTATATCGTGAGGAGCAAAATGGTTGCCATAGACATAATCTTTGTCTTTAACCAGCTGTACATAATGCGGTAAACCTTCACGATTATTTTCGTAAAAATCTATAACTAAAATTTGTTGTCCCAGTTGCTGATAAAATATAATCGCTGTACTATCATCAACTCCTAGATCCCAGGCTGTATGAACTTCTAAACTTGGATCGTATGGAACTCTAGTTAACTGTTTTTTATCTTCTAGATCTTTCATTAGATCTCCATAAACAGATCCTTCGATATTCGCAATCCAATCACATTCAAACTCTTGACGATACTTCGTCTCTCCCATTTGAGCTTTGGCTGCGTCTAGCTCCTCCTGGTCTATAATATTTGTTTCACTTGCCTTAGCTGTATAAGCTAACCACTTATCATCTTTTAATGCATGCTGGTAAAGCTCATAAAAGATATTGCTCATACCATTAGGTGTAGAAATAAAATAAGCAAAACCTTTTCTGTCTGATAAAGCGGGTCGCAAAATTTCATTCCATAACTTAGGATCTATTTGGCTAACCTCATCAATGCAAACTCCATCTAAAAATAAACCCCTTAAACTATCGGGGTTCTCACTAGATAATAAACTTATTCGACTACCATTAGGTAGATCACACCTTAATTCTGTTTCATGAAAAGTTGCCCCTGGTATAGATCCAGCGTACATTTTCATATAATCCCAGGCTATGCTTTTTGCTTGCTTATAAGTTGGCGCTATATATGCAAACCTTGGGTTTTTTAATTTATGCGTAAGCGCTGCTTTTATAAGATGATTTAAAATACAAATCGTTTTTCCAAATCTTCTATGACAATTTAAAACAGCAAATCTATAATTATCTAATTCACTATGTAGCTTTGCCTGTAAGGGTCTTGGCGTATAGGGTATTTCGATATGCATTAAATGATAATTGCAATAACTAATACTATAGCTGCGCCAATAACTACTTTCTTATGATCTTTCCATAAGTGTTCTATTTGATCTATTATTCCTAGCATCATATATCCTCCTAATGAATTGTTGGTGTTTCCCAGGCATCCTCGAAAGCTGTAAACTTAATACCGCTTTTCTTAAACATGTTGTCTGTAAACTTCCTACCATGCTCAAGATCCTCGAAGCCGTCTAAATGTATAATCACAGCATGTGTTTCGGGGTTAATGAAAACCAAAGCTGAAACTAAATTAGTTTTTTCTAATAACTTTTCTAAATCTTTTTCGCTCATAATTATTTTTTCTTGTGTCTGTTGGCAAACTTCCTGGCGCTTGCTGTTGTTCTGAAACCCCACTTACGTAGAGCTAAAGCTTTTCTTGTGGGTCTACCTTTTTTATCTTTCATTGGTCCCTTCATTCCCGAAAATCTCGCGGCAAAGGATACACGTCTCCCACTTGTTCCACGTTTAAGAGGAGCTTTTACTCCAAAGTGTTTACGACCAGCAGCGTTTAAACCACCAGTTTTTGATTGATATGCTTTCTTAACCATAGTGTGTGTGTGAGTGTCTTACTCCCAATATAAATATATACTTGCAACCGCGCCTGTTTTGGCGGGTATACCCCCCTAATGTTCGCGTAATGTTCGCAAACACATGCTAATTGTACGGCTGCAGTTATAGTACCTGTCGCCCCGTTATCCATAACGCGCGTGCGAGACTATGTTTATTGGTACATAAATTCCAACTTAACCAGGATCCAGGCAGGTAAAAGAAAAGCCAGGCGATGATTAGTCGCCTAGCTCTGTTAAATTAATTCTAATTAAATAGCGTCAGTAGCTTTCATACCAAGGTAAGCAATGTAACAAACCACTAGGAATGATACCGCAGTAAATAACCACAAAGAGAAAACCATTAGCTTGCCTCCTTCTGATAAACAACCTTAACTGATTGACCCGAGCCATCAGCGTTGTCAACGATCTCAGTAATTTTAGTTACTGGATCTGCCTTAGTATTATAAACAACTGAATTAT
>VMHT01094279.1_pt1 | contig 23216 bp, 24 predicted proteins | sample 4693611 | NCBI WGS metagenome assembly VMHT01 (sample SAMN12280063, study PRJNA550983) | marine metagenome | isolation source: seawater sampled from same location over 5 years 0.02-0.2 micron viral filtrate | place: USA: collected off the coast of southern California halfway between the port... ...
ACAAGTGCTGATAAACCAACTCCTTCAGATGCTCCACAACCAGCAGAACAACCTGCCCCAAAACCACCACCAGAACCAACACCATCTGCAAAATCTGGAACTGCTGCTTCTACTGCTGGTGGTGAAGCTCAAAGTGTAGCAAGTAAAGCACCAAAAACAACTGATGAAATGTTGAATAATGTCAGAAAGACTGCTGGTAAAGCTGGTGATGCTCTTGGTAAAGTGGGACTGGGTATGGGTGTTGTAGCTGGTGGACAAGCTCTAACAGAAGATATAATGGATGGTAAGGTTGAGGGTGATAATACTGCTGATAAAGTTTCTAATGTTGCCAGTATTGCTGCTGGTGCTTTAGATGTTGCTTCTATTTTCTTACCTGTTCTTGCTCCTGCTGCTGCTGTTGCTTCTGCTGTAAGTGCTGTATCTGGTGGAGTTGGTGAAATTGAAGATATTGCTGATAAAGAAGATAAAGATGCTTCTGATGCTAATGCTATGAAAGGAACAGAAAAAGCTCCAGTTGATTTGGCAGCTGGAGGAATGGTTGCTTCATCTTCTACTGATACAACAAAAAGTATAAGCGCAACTGGAAGTTTCTAAAAAATAAAATAATTATATTTTTTTATATGTATAATAATATATATATATAGAAATGAGTTTTTGGACTTCTGAAGAAAAAATATCTATCGGTCAAACTAAAGTTTCGATTCCAAGTGAAAACGGATTGAGTTACTCTAGCGGACAAAAAATTGACATAACTATTCCACGAGAAATTCAATTTTTCCAACCAAAAGAATCTTACTTATCTTTAGATGTTGAGATTGCTTTACCAACTGGTAGACCATCTACAAGATTATCTTTTGATGAATACATAGGAGGTCAAGTACTTATCAAAGATATTAGAGTTTATACCCAAGGTGGAACTCTACTTGAAGAAATTCAAGGATACAACACAGCTGTCTCCGTTATGTATGATTATGATACTAATGATAATATAAAAAATAAAAGATCAATGACTGAAGGAACAACCACATCAACTTCTTTTTATCGTGGTACTGATGGAGGCACTCAATCTGACAATGTCAATCATGTAAATAATCCTTTTTATACTGGCGTAGCAAATTCAACTTATTCCGATGCTTTTGATGATGATGACTATAAAAAAGCAAAACTATTATTGCCTTTACATACTGGAATATTTCAAAATGACAAAATCTTTCCAAATTCGATGGGTCTTCGTTTAGAAATAGTATTAGAAGACAATAATATTGTATTTAGACAATTAGACTCTGTAAACAAAAATAATAAGTTATCACTAAACCCCAAGTTTCATTCTCTAAATGGTTCAACTGTTCCTGATGAGTGGACTAGTGGTTCAGAAGCAAGCGCATTTTACGTCAGCAGAGATAATCACAATATTGGTGTTGATAATTTCCCTTTTGTATGCGGAGAAGCCATCAAATTTGTAAATGATACCACAGCAATTGATTCTTATAATAACGCATCTAATATGATTATCGAACAAATTGAGGTTGAAGATACTGCTGATGGCAACAAGGGTCTTGTAAAAGTTACTTTGAATGCTAGTTATGAAAATAACGGTTCAACTGTGTTTCCTCTTGGTTCTGCTTCTGGTGAATGTTATATGTTTTCAGCAAATTTTGACAATGGTTCTGATGTTGGTGCATTGAGTTACAATCCAACTTTTACCGTCAGTAATGTTGAACTAATAGTTCAGAAATTGGAAATGCCTGATGGATACAAAAACCAAATGAATCAAATGATGCGAGAAGGTGGGTCGATGGTTTATGATTTCTTATCTTATTCTAATTACAGACAAACAATCTTGGCAAGTGATACTGTTGCCAATATCAATTTACCACTCAATTTCTCTCGTGCTAAATCAATCCTTTGTGTTCCAACTGATAGCACTGTTCGAAGTGCTGCGGATATTTTATCTTGTGAAGGTGCTTATGAATACAATGAAGAAAGCACTGATGTTTCCGCTAATCATAACACAAGGGGAAGTTTAGTTGGTATTTGGGATAATCTCCAAAATTATCAATTCAACTATAATAATAGACTTCAACCATCAAGAAAAATTTCAACAAAGAAAATTTCAGGAAAGAATTCCATCGATCAGCAACCTCTTGTTGAATTAGAAAAAGCATTGGTTCAAGCAGGTATTCAACCAAGAAGTTTCAGAGCTTTCCAAAGAAACGCCGTTATTGGTCGTGCTTTGGCTCTTCAAGATGGTGTTTATGATTGTCGTGGTAAATCATTCTCCTTACAATTAGAATATACAGGAAGTGAATCTCCTGACTTTCCGAAATTATTCAACAATTATGTTTTCCATCTTAGAAGGCTAAATATAAACGCTGATGGAATATCTGTTGAATTATAAATCAAAAAAAAAATAAAATAATAATAGAAATTATTATATTTATAAATAATATATATAATAATGTCTACCGAACACTTCGAAATTGTTCCAGATAACGTACAAGCAAACGGCAAGGTTTCTTATGATAAATCAGGGAATCCAACAATTAGAATAAAAATTCCTGACACTGAAAGGCATTTATTGCCTGGAACTGTTAGACTAAACGGAAAATTTCAATGTTTCAAAAATGTTGCTGAAGATGCTCCTGCTGATGATACTGATATGAGAATGACTGAAGCAATTGGCGTTTATTCTGTTATAGATTCTCTAACTTTCCAAAATTTCAACGGACAAACAATAGAAAAAATTGACAATTACAACAAATTTTGTTCCACATTCATTCCAGTTGGAGGAAGCAAACAAGACTTATTTGATTCTTATGGTACTTCTGCTCTTACTATGCCAAATTTTGAAGTTCAAAGACTTTCTGTTGTCAATCAAACAGATTCAAATTCTTTTTCTATTCCTCTTATTTCAGGCCTCATGAATGGAAATAATCCACTTCCATTATCTAGCGGTTGGGGAGTTGGAGGTCTTGAAATAATCATCAATCTTTCTCCAAGTAGCAATGTTTTCTTTTCTGCTTCTACCACTTCAGCAAGTTTCTCTGATGGTTTCTATGAATTATCCGACCTAAGTCTTACAGGTGAAACTCTTGTTCCTGAACCAGAACAACTTCAACAGTTACAAACTCAAAAACAATCTGTAATTGAATATAATACTATCAACACATTCTATCAAAATATAAATTCGACAAATGCTGTTTTATCAATGAATTTAGGTTTATCAAAAGTACTTTCTATTTTTGGAACTATTACACCAACTAACTTTATAAATAATTTGATTGAGAATGGTTTAGCCAATTTATACCCACTAAATACCGACAACACTGTTGCTCCAATAAAATCAGTTATTTGGCAACGTGCTGGAGAAAGATTTCCCTTTTTATATAATATCGACACAATGCAGAAAGATGATGACGATCAAGAATTTGCTGATCCACAAATTGTCAGAAACTTTGAATCTGCTGTCAAGGTTTTCAGTGAATTGGGAAGAACAAATGTCAATCCTGAAAATAACAGAGTTGAAGACAACACTGCTTCTTCTTTATCTTACAAATTATATACTGACGGTGGTTCTACTGCTGGTATTGGTGTTAGTTACGATCACATATCAAATGATGGTGTAAGTTTCAAAAATATTCCATTAGGATTACAAATGAACCTTGGTCTAACCAGCAACAATCCACACGCATTATATTTATTCGTACACAATAAAAATACAATTATTATAGAAAATGGAAACGTTCAGGTCATATCCTGATTTCATAAAAAAAATTGTTTTTTTTATAAAATTTATAATATATACATTATTATATATATATTATGGAAAATACTCAAGATAATGAAACTCAAGAAATGGAAACTACAATTCAAGGACAGGTGAAACCAACTCAAACTAATGTTCCCGACTTAGTAAAGATTGGATCTATTCCAAGCAACCTTCAAATTGATTATGACACAACGGTTTATGAGCCAGTCACAAAAAGTCAGTCTTTTCTAAGATTCCAGATTGACAATAAAGGGATACTTCACAGCAATTCAAAATTGACTATTTCAATGACTGGTGTTACAGAAAATGCTTTCTTCCCTTTTGGTGTAGGTGTAAATTCTCTTATTGAAAGAGCAACCCTCAAATGTGGTGGAAAAACTTTATCTGAAATTGATGATTGGAATCACTATATGGCTTATCGTTCTATGTTTATTGCTGCTGAAAATAACAAAGAAAGAGAATCAATCACAACTGGAAGATTGATGTCTTACCAATTAGAATATAACGATATCAAATCAGCTTCAACAACTGAAGTTCCAAATACTAAAGCTCAAGCAATCGCCATTGACACTGGTTTTTATCCTTCGGTTGGTGCTTCAAACACTGAAACTCTTATCCCTGATTATTTATTGGCTGAAAATGATCCAGTATTTCAAATTAGTCTTGCTGATCTTTTCCCATTCCTCAAAATGAATCAAATTCCTTTATACATGCTTAGAGATCCATTATTTGTTGAACTCACTCTTGTTGGTACTAAATCAAAAAATAGATTATCTCTTCAATCTGGTGAATCACCTGACGTATCTTATAATGTTGATCTGAATAACGTTCATATGATTATCGATCACATTTACTATCCACCAGCACAAATGGAAGCCTTTGCTGCTGCCAATCCTCAAATTACTTTATCTTATCACGATTACAACCTTTCAAAGCAATCTCTAACTCCAACACAAGCAAAAAATAACATCAGAACGGTTGGTGGTGCTGGAAGAATTGTCACAAAACTTATTCACGGTATTTCAAACAATGCTGATACTGGAGAAACTCAAATTCTCAATAATTTCCAATCAGAATATCCAAACGCTGGAAATGAAAGCGTTGAACTAAATGTTAGATACAATAATTCTTTCATTTATCCAATTGACGTGAAGAATACTGCTCGTTTATATAACCTTGTCACATTAGCTGAAGGAATGACACCTTTCACACCTCGAAGTGCTTACAATGATGAAGGAGACGCCATCACAACTAATGACATATATGGATATAGACAAGACGGACAATTTGGCGGTTCTATGTTCTTCCAAGCTCACAGATTACACAAGGGCGAAAGAGTAAGTGGAAAAGGTATTGATTTATATACCAAATATGATACATTATCTGGTTCAAACTATACTCAAAGAGTTTGGCTTGAATATCTAAAAGTTGCCACTATCACAAATGGTGTGCTTGACGTATACAATGCCTAAACAATTATTTCAGTTACAGGCAAATATTGAGGCAAAGCATCTTGTTTTTGATATTGATTATATAAATTTATTAGTTCCAATGTATTTATTTTATATATTGGTTTTATGTCATACTCTTTCAAATCAGAGAATTTTGAATCATCAACATCACAAGTCAAAACAAGTTCAAACCCAATATAACAACCATAATAAAATTTATTTATTCCTTCTCTATCATTTACCCAAATCTTTTTGTCTCTTTTCCATTCAATATATCCGTTATTTACAAATACAAAATCAATTGAACGTTTCAAGGCATGATATTTATTGTATAAAGTTTCATTATCAGGAATACCAATATTGTCTTTTGGATAGTCCCAAGTTGTCATTTTGCTCTCTTTATTCAAAACAACAATTGGATATTCTTCCGCCAATTCATAAGATTCAGGAATTTCAATTTTTTTTTTCTTTTCTCCTTCAACTAATAACAGTTTATAAAAACCATTTGATAAAGAATTTTGGACTATTTCTCTAAATATTTTTTCAGCAAGAATTGTTTCTTCTTTCTTTACTGTTTGAAATTTCATATATTATATATATATATAATATAAAAAAATCTATAGTATAAAACAAAACGTCAATTTTATTTCGGGGGGCGATTGACATTTCTATTCCTTTATAAACTGTGTCAATCGGCCCTTATTTATTTTGGAAATTTTACATTATATTTTTTTGTTATTTCAGCATCTACCTTGCGAGCATTACCGCCCATTATATAACTATAAACCCGAGCATAAGCCCAACTCTGAGGAGTTTGATTTGGTCTGCTTCCTCCTGAATAGAATGCAGCTTCTCCTTTTTTGAATACTTCGTTTATTGCTTTGACTGGTATTCCTGTCACTTTTGCTATATTCTTTTTACTTCTTCCACCTTTCATCTTATCCAATTCATCACCATATTTATTATTGAACTTTTTCGTCCATCCAGATTCTTTTGATTTGAAAGATGTTTTCGGACGTGGTTTGCCTTCAAAAATACTTTTTATTTGCGCTCTTCTTTCTGCTCCTTTCAATCCTTCAACATATCTTTTGGGAATGTTTCTTGTTTCTCCTTTATAAGTTACTTTGACTTTATCACTCATATGAAATAATAAAAGATAAATTATTCAGCCGAATAAAGTGAAATTTCCAGTGACAAATTCTACAATTGGTTTCTCATTCTTCAATTTTTGTTTTTTTTGAATTTCAAATTCTACCTTTGGCGATATCTCAATTTTTATTTCATCTGTTATTTTTCTTTGGTTCAATAGTTTCAATGCTCTTCTTACAGTCGGTATATCTCCATAATATTTGATATATTTTGCGGATTCTATCATTTCAAGGGTATCCCCAAAAGTTGTGTTGTGTAAAGTGTTTTGTTTACAAAATAGAATGATATTCTTTGCTATATACATTATTTCTTTCTTTTGATAAGTTGAAACTTTCATTTGATTTGGTTTTGATAAGTACTCAATCAACTCATCTTTATTATTGATAAAATATTCTATATGCGGAGTAAATATTTCATTTTCATTTATGTAGTTCAATAATTTTTTTGACAAATTTATTTTTGATATGTCGAAATAATCTATATCCATTTTGAAAACTTCAATTAGTTCAATCATGTCATTCTTAGAAAAGCTTTTATGTATTTCTTCCATTATATAAGTAAAATAGATAATAATTTGATGAATACCCACTAATAATATAATATTTTATATGAGTTTTAGACCATAACAGGCACTAAATCCACTTAGAAATATAATAAAATTATAATTTTATTATAAAAAGTATTAGATTTACACCATAAAACGCACTATATATTATATAAAATTATATATAATATAGAGGGTAAGCACTAAAATTCATTATTTTTTGACTTGAATACAAAAACTCACGCATCCATCATTTCCTTTCGCAATTATTTTTTGATTATATTCAGAACAGAATTCGTCAACTGCTCTTCTAGTTCCGAAATGATAATATTGTTTCGCCTTATTCATATTCATTTCATAATCATGCCCCATAATATAACCGCCATTCTTTATTTTACTATATGACAATATTATGTCTCTTTTTACTCCTTCATATGAATGGTCTGCATCTATATAAATAATATCATATTTATTATCTTCAATTTGGCTCAAATATGTTTGAGTATAGGTCTTATGTAAATTTATATTTGTAAAATTTTTATATTTATCATTCAAAAGAATATATTCTCTTTCTAATTGACAATAAACAGGATTGTTGCCGTCAACATCCCCACTGTATAAATTACCTTGAAATAAATCAACACCATCAATAATATCAAAATCAATATTATCTTTCATAAATTCTAAAAATTCACCTTTGAAAACTCCTAATTCACAAACCTTTGGCTTTTTTATTTTTTTGGAATAATGACAAATCATTTCATTTCTTGTATCAAATATTTTTATTTTATCTTTCCAATAAACATTCCTCATACTTTTTATATATTTTGTCAAATCATTTTCACAATGAATATTTATATTGAAATGACCTTCCATATTTTTGATGCTTTTCATAACATCTTTTAGTTGTTTATTGATTGTTGTTTTTGGAATATGAATATCAATAGAATTATTTGGAGGAGTATGATGATGAGGAATATTCATTTCATTTATTTTGTCATAATTGTTATGAGTTGAACCCCATTCATGAATCATATAGACTTTACCGTGTCCATAATATTTTGAACCTGAATGGTGATCTGGTAAAAAGTAATAATGAGGGAAAACATTGACACAATCTTTGTTTGGAATTGTATGATAAATGTTTGAAAGCAATTGCGGGCCGACAGTTTTCCAACTTGGAAGATTTGTTTTCTGAAAACTTGTTTCATTATCTAATATCCATTTTATTGCTTTTTGTGGAATGATATGATGAGGAGAAAAACCCATCAAAGTTGTAGCACATAAATTAGGAATTACTTTTTCATTTTCCCAACAGAAAAATGATCTATTCAATAAAAAATCATCAATTGGTTCAATACTAATTATATCAGCATCAACGAAAACTCCACCGAATTTTTCTAAAATAAACCATCTTATGATATCTGCTTTCCCATTCAATGTTTCGTGTTCATCAATTTTCCTTTGATATGTTGGTTGAATATCAAGTTTCTCTTCAATTGTTTTTTCATTCCAAAACATATATTCAAAATTAGGATTCATATTTTTTACACTATTCATAGCATTGATTGGACTTGGTTTATCTCCAATCCATAATTGATGAATAATTTTTGGTACTTTCATATAATATATATATTTATAATATATATTATATTTTTAGTTTTCATCGTCAGAAGGTGACATATATTCATCAGAATCAAAATCCGAATCCATTGGGTCATCTTCAGTAACCAAAAAAAAATGAGTTATGTTCTGTACTTCATCAGCCAATTTGGTTTCTCCTAATGTTCGCAGAATGACACAAGCTCTTCTCAAATATTCTATATTCATATATTCTATAATAAGTTATTTTTTAGCGTTCATAATATTTTCTAAAAGATTTGGTTGATTTCTGTTTCTAATTATTTTATAAATTATTGATGATGATTCATCTACATTAGACAAAGATTGGTCGGGGTCGTGAATACTTGTTGTGATTTGTGATATTGTCATTGCTTTTGTTACTGTATATAATATTTGATTTGATTCTAATGAAAAGAAATCAGAATATCCATTCACTTTATTTACAACAGCAATGACAGGAAATAATTCATTTGAATTTATACCACCTTGAAAGGTTGGTTCTCCAAGTAATGAGGTTCTTATTATAAAATATGGTTTATTAGTTTTGATTGGTAAATTATCCGCAGATATTATAGCAGAATTTGTTTGAATTGTTATTGGTGGAACTGTCAAATCAATAGCATCAGCAGCAGCATTTTGAACGAGTGGTGCTTGTGCTGAATACATCTCATTTGAAAATATATTTACATTATAGTTTGAAACATCACCAGAAATAGCATCAGCATTGGTTGTGATAAGTGTTGTATTTGGGTCAGTGATAGAATCAATTCTTGTTTGACAATTTCTAAATTCATCCTCAGGAGTAAACAATTGATTGTATGAAAAACCTAATTTGAACCACAATGTTCCTTTGAATGTTTCTTCTGTGATTCCTTTTCCAAATGATTCAAAAAATATTCCTGTTTGTGAATCAATTATTTTGAATCTTCCAAAATTGAAATTGTGAACAAATACATTTTTTTGCAAAATACTTATATCGTGATTATATGGTTTTAGATCAGGTGTAAAAGTGTAATGACTTGGAACTTTATTGAGTTTATAACATTCTTCATCTGCATCTGCTACGACTGGATAGTTATCATTGAAACCAGCTTTGAATTGTTGTCCTACTCTTTCAGGTGTGTGAAGATATGAAAAATTGAATCTATTTCCAACACCATCAAAATTGAATAAAGGTTGATTTGCTCCAAGATATGTGAATTGTAATTTATCTGAAATTGTAACTAGTTGATTGTCTCCACTTGTATCTTGATAGTTCCAAGATTCATCTATTGAAGAACGAAGAAACCCAGTGTATAAAATACAATGAGAATTGCCATATGCTGAACTATGCCAATCATATCCAAGTTGTCTTCCTACTTCAATTTTACCAGCTGCATTGAATAAAGTTGTTTGAGTTGATGGAATACCACCAATTGGTTCAGTAAGAAAAGTAATATATCCACCCACATTCTTTGCGAAACCATAGCACAAATCATCATCATATAGACCTTCAGTATATTTATCTTTATTATTATTATCATAATAAATAAAAACAGGACATGAAGTTCTATCAACAGTAGAACCATCTTTCCAATTATCTTGTCCTAAGATTTGACCATTAGATGTGTCTTCTGTTGGTAAATTTGAACTATTCATATGAATAAACCTTGAATTGTTTATTGTTGCATTTTTATTATAGTCATAGTCCCAAAACTCAGGATATAAAGATTGTGCTTTGAACCAATCTCTAAAACTTTCAAGATAGTCTGAACCATCAATATTTTTTGAACCCCAAGCAAGATTTGTTTGAATCACTGCAGTTGCTTTACTGGCACTAAGAATTTCAGTTCCTAACTTTATCAAAGTGAAACCAAAATCGCCACCTATGAATCTTCCAGTATCAAAAAACTCTGGTCTTTTTACTCCAATATAATTGAAATTAGAAATATATTTCATTGTATCTTCATTCCAATTGTGTGGTGTTTCAGCATATTTGGCAAATGTTGCTCTTGAAAAAGTTGATTCATTAGCACAATAAAAAGATTTATATGTTGATGATTCTAATCTTGTTGAAATAGTTTTATAAAAAGCATTAGCACCAGTACCAACAGAAGCATTGATTGGTTCAACTGGTGATGTTTTTGTCATTATATCGGTCATAGTTTGTGCTATATTAGATGGGGTGTCATATCCTTTATCAAGTTCAAAATCAATAATTTCTTGATATGGTACATATTCGTATAATAAAGGGTTTGCATAATAATTACTATCAACACGACCAACAACATCAGAAGTGTTGTTTCCTGATTTGTATGCTTGTTTTTTTTTAGTATAAATTTTCATTCTTGAATTTTCAACAACTCTTCTTCTTCTGATATCAACAAGTGTATCATCTGCGTGAAAATTCTGCCAATCTGCTTTCAGTTGATGTTGAATGTTTGGCTGTGTTGTTACTTCTCCCATTGCTATTGAATCATAACCAGACCAATTTTTTCCATAATGTGAAGAATATCCATTATTGTCATCAATAGCATATTCTTTGTCAAATTTTCTTGGAAGTAATATGTGACAATCTCCATTTAGATTAGTATAATAATTTATTTGAATAGATGCTTTATTGTCTTGTACTGTAAAAGTTTTTTCTGTTGTTGAAGCATCAATTCTTTCATAACCATAAGGAAGATAAGGATCAGGATGTGAAGGAGATAAATTTGTTGAATTTAGTTTATATTTATCATCTGTTTCTTTTCCTTCAAATTCAATCACTTCTCCACCTGCTCCCACTTCAGCAATATATCCTGAATGAAGAGATATTTGATCGCCTTCTTTGAGATGAATAGGTGTTGTTTTATTTGTGAAACTTGCTTTTTGTGTCTTGTTTCTTCCTTTGTATTCTTCTGAGAATAAACGGTTACATTCTATAAGAGTTGTATTTGTATAGTTTCCGCTCATAATATATATATATTTATATATATTATAATTTTTTTGAAATTATTCTTTTGATTTGGTATAAACCAATTGACCCGTACCGACATCATGTCCTAAAATTTCAGCATCCTTTTCCATCTCTTCTTTTGTAGCTTGATATTTATCAGACATATAAATTTTTCTTAGAAGAGTTGTTGAAATCTTTTTTCCAAGATATTTTTCAAATGTTTTAGATAATATTTGTGTCAATGCATTTCTTGAATATGGTTTTCCAGTTGATGAAGTAAATAAATATTCATTTTCTAATAATGGAATATATTTTCTTAGTAAAGATGGAAGATTATTCTTTTCAACTTTGATTTTCTTTTCGCCGTATTTGGCTTGTGTTTTATATTCGTTTAGTATAAAATAAAAATCATTTTTATCTTGTAAAAGATAATTGTTATTCTTTTTATCTGTCATTGATAGATTATTGAATTCTTTTTTTTTGATAAGTTTCATTCCTGCTAAATCATTCCTAAAAGGATATTGAGTCAATATATTTATCATTATATAATTTTGAACCAATGCTTTTTCTTTTGCACTCAAATTATTTTCTTTGAATAATTTCTTTGAATCAATTTCTTCTTTCATTTCATTTATTACTCCGTTTATTTCTTCCATTGAAGCAAAGTTCTTTTCTTGTTTGGCACTGATAACGCCAGTTGAATTTTCTTTGATATATTTATCATTGAATTCATCTCTAATCGATTGATATTCTTGAATAATTGATTCAGGATATTCGGTGACTTGTAATCCAACAATAATTGAATTTAGGTAATTTCTTAGAGTTGTAAAATGTTTATCAGAAAGAATATCTGTCACTTGTTCCACTTCTGTGAGCCAATCTAAATCTTCCATCTCATCTTCATTGCCAAGTAACTTATATAATTTTTTTATATTAGATACATACATTGTAACTGTCTTTTCACTTCTTTTCTTATCTTTTTGAGTTTCAATCAAAGTTCTGAGATCTTCAATAAATGAATTTTCCATTATTTCTATATATATTTATTATAGATTTTATTTTCGAATATAATAAATATGGAGTTGCCAAATGTTAGTATTTTGACACCTACTTGGAATCGTCGAAAGTTTTTACCACTGATGATTTATAATATTCAAAATTTGGAATATGATAAAAATAAATTGGAATGGGTTATTTATGACGATCATCCTGACAATCCTTTATTTGTTGGGGATACCCTTGAAACTACTAAAAAAGCAATTCATCCTGTAAAATTGAAATATATTTATAAACCTGAAAGGCACTTAGGAATTGGAGAGAAAAGGAATTTATTAGTAAAGAATTCAACATATAAATATTTATGTAATATGGATGATGATGACATTTATTGTCCTGAATATATAAGATATTCAATTATTGCTATAATAAAAGAAAAATATGGATTGGTTGGTTCTCCTCAAATGTTGTTTATTTATCCTAATCATAATTATAAATTTACATTCATTCAATGTTCTGCCAAAAGACAATGCCATGAGGCAACTATGTCTTATACAAAAAAATATTGGAAATCAGTTGGAGGATTTCGAAAGACTGGAACGGGTGAAGGTTCCTCAATGGTTGATTTTTCTGAAAAAAGATGTGGAATGACAGAAGTCAAAAATTGCATGATTTGTACTTGTCATGATGATAATACTTGTAATAAAGATCAATTTTTAGATAAAGAAATTGGAATTGATGTTGGAAGAATGGAACGACATATTGAAATACTAAAAAAAATATTTTCACACTAGAACGAATGTTTTACCACAACCAACCAGTTGATATTTGTTCTGGTTCGGGAATTTTCTTTTTTATATATGCTATATCCTGTTTTATTATTTGAATATCTTTTCTTTGTCTTTCAAGAATTTCTAATATCTTTTTTAGTAGTTCATTGTTTTTATCCGCTTGGGTTGGCATATATTATATATTGATATAATTTATAATATATGATTATTATTCCTTATTTTGTTCAATTAGAAATTCAAGATAATCTTTGGCTTTTAGTAAATCTTCCAATCCATTCTTTTTTCTCCATCTTGTAACATACTTGATGATATTACCTTCATTGAAATCCAAATTGTTTGTTGTTATATATTCTCTTGGGTCAATTTTTGATTTGTAGTGATTTGGTTTTTCCATATATAATAAATAATATTTTATTTCTTGTAAGTTTTCTTTGCATCCTTCATTGCTTGACTATACTTATATTTTGAATCCTTTTTCTTTCCTTCAGCATATACCTTGGCGAGATGGTCTTTCCAAGTCATTTTTGGTGCTTCTTTCTTTGTTTCCTTTTTTGTTTCTTTCTTTGGGGGCATAATATATATCTATAATTCAGATAAAATATTTTGTAATTCTTTTTTATCTAATTCAAGCAAACATCTTTTATCTTGAAATTGAAATTCAACAAATTTGTCATAGTTATATCCAACAACTTCTTCAAATGCTTGATTGAATTTTTTTTGCCATTTACTTTTTCTCCTTACATCAGAAATCTCTTCTTGTAGGATAGAACCTTTTTTGAAGCTTTTTTTAGTCATATTATATATATTATTACAAATATAAAAATTTCTATACTAAAAATATAAAAGTATGAATATAGATTTGAAAACTCCAAGAGTGATTGAAGATGAAAATATTGAAGATTGGAGCAATGAGATAGAACAATTATTGGCTGAATGGGGCGAAATTGGTTTATGCTATTCATGGCTTCATTCTTATTCTGAACGAAAATACAAAAAAAAATATCATCATATGTCTATTCCAATAATTGTCTTGAGTACTTTGACAGGTACTGCCAATTTTGCTGACAGTTATGTTCCAGTTGGATTCAAACAAGGGTTTTCCGCGTGTGTCGGCGGATTGAATATATTTTGTGGTATATTAGGAACTTTGATGAGTTTTTTGAAGTATGCTGAAATTTATGAGTCACATAGATTGTCTTGTGTGAGTTGGTCGAAATTTGCTCGTAATATTCAAATTGAATTGGCTTTGAAAGATAGTAAAAGAAAGAATTGTCGTGACTTCTTGAAGGTTAGCCGTGCAGAATATGACAGGCTTCTTGAATCATCGCCGAATATAGATCAAGATATAATAACTATATTCAATAAGAAATTCAACGCACAATATCCTCAAGTAAGAAAGCCGATTATTTGTAATGGACTAAAAGAAGTTATAATTTATAAAACAGATGATGAAGAAGAAGAAAAGCCGAAGGAAGAAAAGCCGAAAGTAAATGATTTGGTAGTTGAACCAAATAATGAACTTGATTTATCGGGGGCCGATTGACACACTTTATAAAGGAATAGAAATGTCAATCGCCCCTCGTTTGTATTATATATATACTAAACTTTTTATAAATCAAAAATATTATTATCTTTTGAAACTAATATGTTTTTATGTGCTCTATATTCATATAAAAATTTGTCTTTTTTCATTGAGTTTTCATTTACTATGTATTTTTTTTGAACCCCTTTCTTTTTTGCTCCGTCATAATTATCATCAATAATAAATTGACCGAATAAATTTTTATACATTGAAACAATAATTTTTTGACAATCATATATTGAATCGGCTTTCAGTGTTTTTGCTCGACTTCTGAAAATCACTTTATAATCTGTCAATAATGATTTATCGAATATTTTTTTTGGTAGAATATCCATTGGATCCGAACAATCACAAGCTGTCTTGATATCCAATAATAATTTCAATTTTGTTTTCTCTTTTGAAATTTTATTGATTGTGAAATTTTCTGAGATATAGTCGAATTGATCGAACTTATCTTGAATATTTTTTTGAAAGAACATTGTTGATATATTCCAATGACGAACCATGGTTGGGCCATCAATAAAATATTTTTCATATTTTGAAAGTTCTTCTGTTGGAATATTTAGAATTTTATTCAAGTTTGAATATTCATTGTTTATTGTTTCTCCTTCCGTCCATTGATAAAATTCATATTGTTTTTCTGATTCCATTTTTGTTTTCTTTTCTTTCTTATCAATTTGAAATGATGCCGAATTTGTGCTTTTATATAAATCAACATCTTCAATTCCTCTTTCTTTGATTAGTCTTTTGAAATGGGCGTATGGATTGGAAGAGTAGCATTTGCGGTCGTATTCAATACGATGTAATGTGTTGAGATAGGCTTTCTCCAAGTGTTGGAAATGTCTATTCTTGAAATATTTCAAGGATACTGAATGCCTTTCAACCATTTCATCCCATAAATTTGAAAAGTCAATATCTTTTGGTTTGAAATTTTTACGTAAAAATAAATAATGTAATTTCGTAATATTTCTGCATCTACACATCATTTGAACCATTTTTTCTGGGTCAATTGTTCGTTCTTCAAAAAAGCAAAAAACATCACGTTTCATAACAGAATCAACGCCATATAAAATTTTAGGGCTGAATATAATTCTATCATGCTCGTCAAGATTTGGAATGTCAATTGTTTCAGCAACAATCAATTCAGCATCTGGAAATTCTTCTTTCAATGTAAGAGCATTTACACGGCTATCACAAGGGACAAGCCATTTTTTTGTTTTATGTAATTTATCAAGTAATGTGTCATATGATAAAATTTCATAAGCTTTGACATTTTGATTGTGTTTATATTTATTTTTATAATATTCAAAATCTCTACCAATATTTTCTTTGAACCACAAAATTGAAGTGTCAGAAATATCAGCATCAGTACAAATAATTTGCTTACAATTTTTTAGAATATAAATCAATTGTTCTAAAATAAAAGTAAGATTATTATCAAGAGTTGTTGAAGTGTGAATATGTTGAATAAGTGAATTGAACTCATCCAAATAGACAACCATTTCATCAAGATTGGTTATCCATTCGGCATATTCTAAACGGTGAAGAAGTGATTCAACCTCTACAACGACAGAGCCTTTGAATCTGTATCTTTCGCACTTGTGGTTTGGATCACTTCCAAGAAGTTTTCCTTTTATTTCATCAGTAAGATTTTTATAATAAAAAACGTTTTCAATACTTTGAGAAAACCTGTCATATTGATCGGAAGCAAGAGAAACTCTTGAAGTAATTGAAATAAATTTTTCGTTTGTGCGTTCAATATATTTTTGAAAAGAAGTTGTCTTCCCTGTGCCTGTGTCAGACTTGACAATATAATTTTTATTTTGTTTGAAAAATTCATATCCTAATTTTTGTGAATCAATAGTTATATCAGGTTGAATTTCATTTTGGATAATTGGTTGATATTTATGATAATCAATCAATTTTTCAGCATTTGAAAAACTTGTATTTTTCAAAAGATTATAAAAACAAGAATAATTTTCATTCGCTGAATTCCACATTACAACATTTTTGTCTTCGTCATAACCATCAAATTTTTGATTGTATTCATCCCACAAATCATAACAATCCAATGATTTACACGCTGTCGTCCAAGTAAGAAACGACGGCAATCCATCTTCAGCAACTACACAACGCCAATAATCATGCGTCAAACCATCAAATATTCTTCGGAGTAAATCATCACTCATAGAATATTCATAATATGATTCATCATACATTTTTTTATTTTTCTTTTTGATTATTTTACCATCTTTCTTTTGTACGGTTTGTTTACTCGGTTTTTTTGTATATAAATTTTCTAATAAAAACGATTTTAGTTCTTCAGGCATTTTTATTGGCTCATTTTTATTGATACAAATATATTCACCTTGTTTCTCTCCTTTCGTGACTTTTGTTCCTGCGCCATATAATATTCCGCCTTTTCCTCTGATGTCAATTTTACAGTCATCATCTTGAGTTTGTTTTATTTCTTCATCATATTGAAAATAATAATGAAGACCACCTGAACGAGTTCTAACGGTGTAAGTATTCCAATCAGGTTGTTTACCAAATTTATCAATAAATTGTTTTGTAATTGGATTCGAATTCAATTCTTCATCTGTGAGTTTATATCCAAAATCCAAATCAAGACCAGTTATATTGTTTATTTCACCAGTCAAAACAGCATGATTGCCTTCAATATCTTTTCTCATATTATCTTTCCATTTTCCTTTTATCATATTCGTTGTATTAGCAATAAGGGGCAGTTTCCACCACATAATATCTACATTAGGTTTTTTATCATTCGCAATATTTTTATTCTTCGGCATATTTTGTTATGTATTATATATTATACATAATAAAATAAATATTTCTATAAGTATTTTTATAATAAAATCTATAGTATTTGAAATTTATTCGGATATTATTCCTGCTTCAATAAGTTTTGGGATATCATCAGGACATTTTTTTCGATAAGTTTCCATGTCACCTTTCTTACTCCAATAACGATATCGACGTTTTACTTTACATAAATCAGAATTATTTTTGTAGTATGTTCTTCCTCTTTCAAGATGTTTAGTTCTAAATTCTTCATTAGTTGAATATTGTTTATGATAATATCTGAGAATTGCTCTTTTTGTATATTCTGGCGTTTTTCCATTATAAGTTTCTGTCATTTTATATATATATATATAATATTTTTTTATATAGTTTTTTGTTCCTGAAACAATATATATATTATATTATATGAAAGTTGAAATCAAACCTAGTACAAGAAAAGAGAAGAAATTTATGGCAATATTTACAGATGATGGCAAAAAGGTGAAGACAACTTTTTTTGGTGCCAAAAATTTTTCAGACTTTACAAAACATAAAGATGAAGCAAGAAAAAAATTATATTTAGATAGACATAGAAAAAGAGAAAATTGGAATGATTATATGTCGGCTGGTGCTCTTAGTCGCTGGATATTATGGAATAAACCAACTCTAAAAGCATCAATTGCCGACTATAAGAAAAGATTCAAGCTGAAATAAGGGGGGCGATTGACACACTTTATAAAGGAATAGAAATGTCAATCGGCCCTCGTTTGTATTATATATATACTAAACATATTATAATATGTTTATATTATAGATTTTCTTTCTATTATTTATATATAGAAATTATGGGCTATTATCAATTATTTTTGGAACGTGAAAAACAAAGAGAAAAAGAAAAAGAAAAAAAGAAGATGAAAAAAGAACCGCATTATAAAAAGAAGTCAGAATTTTACAAAAATTATTATCAAGAAAATAAAGAAAAATTGAAGCAACAAAGTTTGGACTATTATTATAGGAACAGAGATGAAATATTGAAAAAAAATGAAGTAAAGAGACAAGATACCAAAAAATATTTCAACCTTTGGTGGAAAGAAAATAAAGATAAATATAAGGAACAACGATGTGAATATATTAGAAAATATTATGAAGAAAATAAACAAAAAATCAAAGAGCAAAATTATATTTATTATCAAAATAATAAAGAGCAAATTTCGCAAAAAAGAAGACAATGGCGCATCAAAAAGAAGAGTTATTATGACAATTCACATATTCATGATGAACCTCCTTGCTTTACTTTATGATTTGTTTTTTTTGGTGGCGTTTGTTTTTTTGGCGCTTCAAAAATCTTTTTTTCACTTATTTTAGAAGGTTCAATTTTTTTCATATCTACAACAAATTTCGGCAAGATTTGAGCTTTTTTCATTATTTTATTTATATATTTATAATATATTTTATAAATATATATAAAAAAAATGTCTTTAGTAATTCTTTCAAGTGAACAACAAAACAACGGCGACGCTGGTCAATTAGGCGTTGAAAAGCCTTATTCATTCAAGAATTATTTTCAAGAGCCAATAAGAGTTCCTAAAAATTCAAGGGTTGCTTTACAATCTATTAGATTTCAAGATTCAAGAACTGTAAGTGTTGGAAAATCAAGCAATTTTCACTTATTGATTGGTGATGAATTAGATCGGTCAACTGACATTTATCTTGACGATACACCAGCATTCCCAATAGTGTCATATTTAGCATCTGAACCAAGTTTGGGGAATTCGTTGAGTTTTCCACCAACAACATTTTCTCCAATTGATTTCAGTTATCATTTCGCTAATATTATGAATAAATATACTTTACATCCTGAATTTGAAGGCAAACAAACTGTAACATTGAAAAGAAATGCTTCAGAACAATTTGAAGGTTTCAATTTCAATTTCGATCAATTCAATTCTTCTGGTTCAGATATTACTTCTCCTGAAACTTTTGAAGAATGGATTTCTAGAAGTTCAAATTTTAGCTATAATTCTGGATCAAATATTTTCAAAAGAACAGCTTCAAAAAGTGGAGGAGCTGGAGTGGTTTTTGATTCTAGATGTATAGCAATTGCAACAGATGCTCCCCTTTCACTTGCTGGAGGTGAAATCGAATTTGAATGGGTTGGAACACAAAATTGGAGAGTTGGATTGACAAGACCAACGACCGTTGATAAACCTGAACCTTTTGGATATGAATATGACGGCGATATTTCAGTTCCATTTGAAATTTGTGTTGAACACGTAAACAACGTTATAAAAATATATCAACCAGTATTTATAAACGGTGCAACTAAAATGAAAGAAATTGATATTGAGAATGCTTCATCAGCAAACACCGATTTTTCAGGTTCTGGCAATGCTCCAACACGCTCGCCATACAAAAAAGTGAGAATAAAAGTTGAAAATGAAAAAGTTTCTGTTTATTTAGTTGATAACAAATCGAATGCTTCAACGGTTATCACTCCTGTTGAGAATCTTGATTTACAATTTACAACAAAAGCACTCAATCAAAATCAATGGTATTTATATCCAAAAATTCAATTAGCAAATCAAAATCAGGAAATGAAAATCACAAAATATATGACACACGGTGAAGGTGACTATTACGAAAGAAGTTATTTTTCAGGTTGTCTAAATGGAGTTTTTAGGAATGGTGCGGCAATATCTCAATCAATCGACCAAAGAGAAATATTTGATTATAATATCTCTAACCAAGATAGAACATATCGTGGTCTAAATGGCAGTGGCGGTGTCGATGTCAAAGTGACAATGATTGTCGGTGATGATATTCTTCATGATCCAAATACAACTATTTTGAACCCTAATAATGCTATTCGAGGTTTATTTCCCGCAGCCAATGTCACACGAATGCTCGGTTTTGATCCATATGCAGTTCTAAACTCAACTTATAATTCAGGTACTAATTCAAAAACAATATTCACAAGTATTCAAACACCACAAAATATTGATATTTCACATCCATTATTGGTTCGAATCAATGGTCTGCCTATTACAACTTATAACGGAGCAAAATCCGCAACATCTAAAACCATCTATTCAATTGGTAAATATGAAGCAGACACACACGGTGTGGTCTATGTAATTCCACCAGAATTGATATACATTGACATTGGAAACACCGAAGAAATGTCAATATCACAATTAGGAGTGGATTTAGTCACAATTTTTGAAAAATATAAGACAGGTATCACGGGCAAATCGGTAATAACTTTATGTATAAAACCAAAAGAAGAAAAATACTAAAAAATAAATATATATAGTTTATATATAGATATAATGAATGATTTATTACCCAAGATGGTTGTCAAAAAGAAGCCGAAAGAACCTGAAGTTGTTGAACCAATTCCAAAGGAAAAAATAGAACAAAATCAAGTATTTGAAGGAAAGACGACAACGAAAGAAAATAAAAAAAAAGTAACAATTCAAGACGAAATAACAACTAAAGAAGTTGAAGAAGAAATCGAACAACTAGAAGAAGAAATTGAGAAAATTGAAGAAGCTGAAACAAATGAAGAAGAGCAACCAGAACAACATCCACATTTTGAACCACAAATTCAAGAACAAGAACCACCAGCCCCAGTAATACAACCAATAAAAGATGAGAAACCGAAAAAGGTTGATAAGAGAAAAGGTAAACCATCACAAGCACGGTTGGAACATCTTGCTAGAATAAGACAAAAAGCAGCAGAAACAAGGCGAAAGAAAGCAGAGGAAAAAAAGAAAATAAAAGAGAATCCACCACCGCAACAAATTCAACAACCAATATATAATCATAATATTACACCAGAACAAATGTCATTCGCAATCAATCATGCTTTAGAAATACAAGAACAAAAAAGATTGGCAAGAAAAGAAGAAAAGAAAAAGAAAAAGGAAGAAGAAGCTATTTTATTGAAGAAACAAAAAGAAGAAGAAGAGGTGAAAAAGAAAGTTATGAAAGCTGTCAATATACCAAGACAAGGTGAATGGGACTTTTGCTTTCGATAAATATATATTGAATGTTTAGTTATATATAATACAAACGAGGGGCGATTGACATTTCTATTCCTTTATAAAGTGTGTCAATCGGCCCCCAAATTATTCAGCCGAATTATAATATGTTTTATAAAAAAAATATATTATAAATATATATATAATGGAATTACCTATCATAAAAAAGATAAAAGATGAAGATGGAGGAAAAGCAAAACCACATCATCCACATCTTCCAGACGTTCAAGTTGGTGTGAAAGGAGGCGGAAAGTGTCTTCTTATGATCAGCCCGAGGCAGACCGGTAAAAGTACAATAGTTAGCAATTTTTTTCTTTCTGATTCGCTATATGGTCAGGACTTCTTTCCTGGCGGAGTAATTATAATTTCACCAACTATCAATATGGATAGTTCGTCTCGCTTCCTAAAACAAAGATTTGAAACATATGACACATATTCACCAGAACTAATAAATTCAATTATTAGAAGACAACAATTGATGGATGATGATGACCCAAATAAAGAGATTGCTTTGGTACTTGATGATTGTGTTGGTTTATTAGATAAAACAATTTCAAATCTTGTGACTCGTAGTCGTCATTATGGTATAAAATTATTGATTATATCAGTTCAGAAATTCAGATCTGCGGTTGATCCAATTATAAGAGCAAATGCAACCGACGTCATTGTTGGCAGTCCTTTCCCTAATATTCGTGAATTATCAGCTATATCGGAAGAATATGGTGACCTTTTTACATCTCCTAAAAATTGGATGAAACTTTATAAACAAGCTACACCAAATAAATATGATTTCGCATATATGAAACTACAGAATCCACCATTATTCTTTCATAACTTTGAAAATATAATTGCTGAAGGTGGGAAAGGTGAAGAAGAAGAATAAACGTTTAGTATATATATAATATAAACGAGGGGCGATTGACATTTCTATTCCTTTATAAAGTGTGTCAATCGGCCCCCAAATTATTCTGCCGAAAATATATTTTTTTATAATAAAATAAAATATAGAATAATAATATATATTATGTCTGATGCTTTTTTGACTAATTCCGCAATCTCTCAAGGTAATGCTTTGACGAATGAAGCTATGGAACACAATGACGCTGTAAAAGCAAGAAATCAAGAAATTTTATCACAAGTAAACAGAGAGAAAAACAATTTAGATGGACAAAAAAGAACTGAGAAACTTTTACATGATGTGGGTGATACCTATTCAATTGGTTCTGCTTTGAAATCTTCTTATAATACATATTCAGAAGCACAAAAAGTAGGAGGCTTCAAAAATTACGTCCAAGGAGAAGGTGGAATTGGTAATCTAAAAAAACAATACAATACTGTGAAAAATTTTGTCAATAATAAGATAAATCCTAAAGAAACTCCAGCACCAAAACCAAGCAATCTCACTGATAGTGCCAACACAAATGGGACAAGTGCTGATAAACCAACTCCTTCAGATGCTCCACAACCAGCAGAACAACCTGCCCCAAAACCACCACCAGAACCAACACCATCTGCAAAATCTGGAACTGCTGCTTCTACTGCTGGTGGT
>VMHT01080873.1_pt1 | contig 23198 bp, 36 predicted proteins | sample 4693611 | NCBI WGS metagenome assembly VMHT01 (sample SAMN12280063, study PRJNA550983) | marine metagenome | isolation source: seawater sampled from same location over 5 years 0.02-0.2 micron viral filtrate | place: USA: collected off the coast of southern California halfway between the port... ...
AACGTTGCGAGGGCTAATAAGATAAATAACTTTTTCATAAGGCAATAATTTTGGTTAACAATTGCAATATATAAAAACCTATTGTAATAATCCAAACTTATTCGGATAATAATTTTCCTGTCAGTTTTTCGTCCCACAGATTTATGGCTATTGCATAGCGTGTTCCGCGGGTAACTTCCGTAACTTGGTGGTGATGAGTACCGGCATTGAAAATAACAAGTCTGTTGAACTTAGCCTCGATACGTTCGGGTGGGCAGTCTACTCCGTTGGAGAAGATTTCGAGGAACCCGCCGTCTATGTCCATTTCATACGGATAAAATACAGTCCCTATGACGGGATGGCTCAAATCTCCTTTCTCAGAGAAGAGAGCCTCATCCTTGTCTAAGTGCATCCCGAGATGTTTCACAGGAGTTTCCGGGTCGTACTGACCTGTCCAATACTCAAATCCCGACAGAGGTATTCTAAATGGATAAGGACAATGGTCCAACCATATATGCTTCATTAGCCTCTTCTTCGGTGTGTCGGGTGTGGAGTTCCACCATCCGTCCCACCAATAGTAAGAACCATTGTTTGCAAAAAAATCTTTGTCGTTTTGTATATCATTCAGAAGAACCGGGTCCTGAATGAAGTCGTCGATTACTATCATCTCTTTTCATTTCACGTAAGATATCCGCGGTCCGAGTGTACTTATCTCGGTCCCAAGTCATATGCGCGGTGTAGGCCATCATTTCGCTCAAGCGAATGGCTTCATCAAGTGACTTTGTCCTTGACAACATTTTCCCCGCTATGTCCATTACGTTCTCCATCTTCGTAAGAGACGAGCAGATTAAACTGCGTACGTAGTACCTCAAGATTATACATAATATCCTTGAGGTTCGTCTGTAGTTTAGTAATACGTCTGTCGTTCTCTGCAATTAATCTTAGTCTTGCTTCTCTAATTCTGTCTTCGTGACTCATAGTAAATATATTTTGGTTGTCACTAATATAGTCAAAATATGTGACAAGGAATGTGGGGCATTGTATCTTAGCGTCTATGATACCGATATCACTTGTAATCAATGCGAAGATGGCCAACTTGGCCAAACAGATTAGAGAGGCTTCCACACAGGAAATGGTAAGCGTACCTGATACATCTCAGGCCGTAGACACCACGCAAGTAAAACTTGTCAAACCGGAGCCTTTCAATGCGGACGCATTTAAATACGGCATATTATTTCCTGAGAACGGGGGCAAGAGAAACTATCAAGCGATGAACCCGCAGTCGACTGCAACGGGCGCATATCAGATTCTTTACTCTCAAGCAGAGAATTGGTTACCATCACACGGATACGGAACAATTAAAACACGAAAAGAATTTGCAAACTCTCCTGAAGCCCAAGAGGCTTATATGGATGCAAGGGTAGATGCATATGTAAACAAACACGCCGCTGACTTGACAAAGGAGTACAAGCCCCAACTTGGAGACAAGTGGGAATATAGTACTGCTGACGTCGCGGCATTGGTTCACTTCTTGGGACGACAGGGTACACGTTTTTATTTCGGTGCTCTACGCGATGGTAAAGACCCTATTAGTGTACTACCTTCCCACGTAGCAAACTTACCTCCCGATGAATACTTACGTAGATTCAGAGAAGGTTATAACTCTTACGGAAAATAATGGAATTAAAAGTAGTTAGATATTGTAGCCGTAAGGATTGGTCGCTTGGTATGCTTATGGAGGACCGCACTTTTCTATGCTATACACTTGAGGATGAGCACAGAGAGGAGAAGGTGATGCACGAAACTCGTGTACCCGCCGGACGATACAGAGTAACCTTGAGAAAGGTGGGTGGATTCCACAAACGATACTCTGACAAGTATCCTAATATGCACAAGGGTATGTTATGGGTGCGAGATGTTCCGGGATTCGAGTACATACTCATACACACAGGCAACACCGATGAGCATACCTCAGGATGTCTGCTAACCGGACTGACCTCTGATAGCCATAAAGGCTTTATTGGACGGAGCGTAGATGCTTATAAAACAATATATCCGCGTATAGCAGCGGCAATAGAAAACGGTGAAGATGTCTTCATCACATATGAAAACTACGATGAACTATAAAAGAATCAAGAAGGTCAAGAAGAAAGGTCCTAAGAAACCTAAGGTCATTAAAAAGGCTTACGGATATTAACCACACGCCCGATTTCGATATTGTACTGATGCTTATATCTAATCAGCGTTCTCTCACTTATCTCGAGAGCAGCGGCTGCTTCCCATTGTGTTTCGTATCTACGTAGTGCGGCTAACACTAACTTCTTTTGCCAATAGGCGATGTTCAGGTTCTCGTCTTTCATCTCTCTTTGGTGTTAAAGGTTTTGTAAGGTTATACCCTTACGCTAATTCAATCCTCGTCAGTTTATACCCTTACTTGTATCATTAAAGGTTTGCGCCCGTTTTTTTATGTGTGCGCCTATTTTTCTTTGGTGTTAAAGGTTTGGTTGTTAACAAGGAGGGCCGACTACACTTATAAACCAAAACCTAATAAAACCTACAGATAGGCCGACCCTCCTCCATCGTTAACACTAATAACAAAATACACTCTGTTATCTGTGCAATATAGTAATTATATGTAACAAAGAAAAGTCCGGCTTAAAAAAACCGGACTCTCGATTACCAAAATTACCTCACCTATGTGTGTCGCACAGAAAGATATCCTCTAATATACACTAACTTTTAGATGTTCCAAGTGCTTTCATCGGTAAAGTTATACTCATCTATAAGAGAGTTGGCAAAGTGTTTCTTTACGTGGGTAACGAGGTAGTCTCCAATATTGGTTAGGACAAACATCTGAGCCTTACCTATCTTCGACTTGGGTGCTATCTTTTCAATGATGCCCATACTCTCCAACTTTGAGATGTAGTTATATACAATAGCCTTACCATAATTGATGCGTAGGTACTTCATCGCATTGTATATATCTGCACTCTTGACGTGGGGTATGGGATGACCATCCTCCTCTCTGTCTTTTATGATGGTATCTATCACAAGTACAAAGGTGAGCAGAGGGCGTTGTATTCTTACGTCCTCAAAGTCAAAGTCATCAGCGGCGTCTTTTAGAGCCTTGTGAAACAACAGATAGTTTTTTATCATTACATCCACCACAACCGCAGTTGCATTCTTTTGGTTCTACCTCGCAGTACTTTACCACGGGGTCAAACGTTTTTTTTCTTTTGGGCATACGTATAAATCTCTCGTTCAAGAATAAGTTCCTTCCAATCTTGCTCGAGAAAATTAACTGCCACAGGCTTCACACTCTTCGGGGTTTTCAAGGTTACACGTAGGTTGTTCTGCATTTTCTAATTCATTTACGAATGATTCAAAAGAGTCGTCCATTGTAGACTAATATAATAAGGTTAGACAAAAAAAGACACTACCCCCTTACGGGTAATGCCTCACAATACTTGTGGAATTGATTACCTACGAATAAACGCGGGAGTATGAGGACCTTGCCAATTGTTGACAACATTATACTCGACATAGTCGATAGCATCCGTGAACTCTATGTCCTCTCCGTGCTCCTCCTCAAGACCACGATATATGATGTCTACAACCTTCCAATAGTCATAGGCGAGATACGGCAACTCATTGGGGCGTTGTATTACTCCAATGAATGCAGCATCAAGATTATCGGCGATGAGTATGTCGTACTCGTCTCCCAATAAATCATATACCAACTCTTCTATTTCCTCGCGGGTCATCCCTTCCATTTCAACTTCAAATATACCTACCGCGTGAGCGGTCGACGGCAAAATCACACCCTATACGTTCAGGTTGTAGTACGCAGAATAGGCGTGTTTTACTTCCCACTCTTGTATCTCCTTCTGACTGAACTTATAAGGGACGAATAGTGTAGGAGATATGAATCGTATGAATACGTATAAATCCGAACCTCCGATGTCTACGGCTCTTTTGTTTGCTTTGAGACTACCCTCACCGGATTTTACATTTACACTAACCTCGCTATCTTTCCCAACCATCTTAACCTCGATGTCTGACCCGTCGCTACCACGCGTCTGTATCATTGTCTGCGACGCGTACCATTCGAATCGAGGGTCGATTTCGAAGTAGCGACGTACGATTAACTCACCAAGTATGCCGATAAAATCTGTATAGTAGTCTCGGGAGACTTCCCCTAATAGAACACTCTGTTTGAGTCCGGGGCGTTCTTTCTGCGGTTTGTTGCGGTAGTTTTCTCGATTGACCTCAAGGCGTAACTTCACAATATCGTCAGCGTAATGCCGAAGATAGAATGGAATGACTCCGTAGTCTTGGCCTTCTACACAAAGTTCTTTAAACATTCTTCAGGAATAATGGCGTATAGGTCTTTCTGCTTCATAGTGTACATTACCTCTCCCTCAATCTCATTGGCGAAATCAGAGTTCTTGCGGTAAATAACATAGTCTCCTTCTTTTGCTTCCAACTCGGGGGCACCTTTCAAAGGCTTACCGATACGGCGCAACTTCCCAACTTTATAGTTAGGCTTCTTTCTGTATGCCTTAGGAATGATGATAGAGGAGTTACCATAATGGGAACCGGCTTCATTATCCATTGGCTCTACAAATACCCACGAGTTAGTCATATGCATCTCTCCGTCTCTGATGTAACAGAAGATATCAAAGTACCCCACTTGGTAGTACTCTTTATCGTTATGCCACATCAGGTTTTCCGGATGGATAGTCAGGTAATTAAAATATACCTTGTCGCCCACCTGTAAGTCCATAGTACTTTTGCCGTGTGCATAATGGGACGGCGTGAGTAGACCGGGGGTGGCCTCAACATTTCCTGAGATGGATACGTGATGCTGCGGTCGATACGAAGTATCTAACCACAAAACCTTGCCACCTTCAATCTCAATCTCGTTGTTGTACTTACGAGGTGTACTGACTAATACTATATCGCGGGGTGTTCTCATTTCTTCAGTCCGTCGTACATCTTTGAACCGATGAACAATGCCACACCTGTGAACAATGCAAAGAATAATCCGGTTAGCACATTGTTGCTCTCAGCCATTAATGTGGCTACAACAAATGCGACACTCACGCCCTGTCCAAAGGCACTCCATAGTTTCTTAATAGTTTCCATAGTAATTTATTTAGATACCTAAGATAGATATTTTTTTTTAACCTCTCGCGCCCTCTACAAAAGTTATCCTCATTCCTTGACTATGTCAAAAATTTCTTGTAACTTCGCCTTGTAGCAACGCAACAGAGAGTGCAATCAGTAGCAACATCTAAAGAGAGTGCAACCTGTAGCGTCAGATGCAAAAAAAAATATTTACTCTGAACATACTAAATAGTCTCGTAATTATGAGGCGCATAGTATACCTATATAAAAGGGGTCCCCTAATCGGGTCCCCTCTTTTTTTATGGGTGGGTAGGCATATTTAAATTGGGTGTAGTCATATCTCTCCGGGGTAATGCATATGTATAGTGGGCTGCTGCGCCGATGGGAAACGCAGAACCTGAACCGGGTACCCCACACCCGTTCCAATCCACTACGATGTCCCTCAAGCCCCACCCCCTCTCACTTTCAGGCGCAAATGAGGAAAACGAAACCCCTGTGTGTGCGTGTTCGTTTACTAAGAGCCTGAGCCTCTGCCCAATCATCATTTTCAGACCTTGCATTTGGGGAAAACGACAAAGTGTCTCGATTGAGACCCGATATATCCCTTACGCGCGTGGGTCATATAATAGCCAAGGGTTTAGCCCAAATTTTGGTCATCGCCTGTAGCCCCCGTCGGTACTGCGCTGCGGAGAGAGTTTAAATATTTCTTTACCAATTGTGTGTAACTACCAACAATTTCATTATACTTGCAGAAGTGGTTCGCCACTAAACGTTTTTTGACATTATGGAAATTGAATGCGAGAGTAGCGGCGTGAGCCGTACCGCATATCATCGTAGCCGCGCTGAAAGTCAGACGGGCTTGTGGGAACAATGGAGGCCAAGGACTCCACCCACTCGTACGCCACCTGACAATAGTAAGCACCGCGATGTTGATGTGTAGGACGGGGTAGCGCACCGAGGTCGGTCGACTGATTGACGGAGGGTGAGGGTAACATTCGACAACACTTGGAGCGGTGCTCCGTTTGTTGGTATGCTGAGGGAGGGTCGCGAGACTGCTCCTCGCACTTGTTATACGATGTAGCCTTGGCTGCCTGATGATAGCAAGTGAGCACGGGGTTCAGGCCGGACGGACAAACCTCAGCAACTGCGAAAGCAGAAAGGTTGCAACCCCGTTCTATTTGGCCGTGACGGGGGTCGTTAGGTTGCAGCACGTCTACCGGTTTGACACGCCATTGCTTTCCAATAACATATCAACGCTGCTCAGGCTTGTGCCTGATATCCGAGGTCGTGCTCGGGGCGTTGCCCAAGCCGATGCTGCGACGGCTATCTATCGCAGTCTACCAAAGTTAGTCACCTGAGGGTGCAATGTGTGTTATGATTTTCGGATTGATTGGAGCGGTTGCTGCCGTGTTTTCCCCGATGCTTTTGGGTGCTCCCAAGGTTAAGATGACAAAGAGTCCTACCAAGGTTGAATACATCCCTGTTCGCTACGGCGATGAGGTGTTCTACCAAAAGTATGTCGGAGGTGTTCGAGCACCTCGAGTAGTAACCCGTAAACCTTGAGCCTTATGAGTTGCATTGATGTCCACTTGGTCACCGAGGTTGGTGACGAGTGCCACGTTAGTCCATACTACGTGACTATCCTGAAGAACGCTACAAAGGTCAGTCTCAAACGGCTGCCTCATATCGTCTACCACGCGGTCAAGTTTTGGCCGGTCGGTGAGTTCGATATCATCATCAAGTTGCCCGAGGCAACTGATACTATTTCCGTGGCTATTGAAACCTCCGGTGAACCGCTGACGTCACCTGAGGATGCCAAGGCAAAATTGCTACAACTTTTCAGCGGTTTGGTGTGATGGTCTATGGGGAGGTTCGAGTCCTCCCACATCAACTACGAGCGATGCGGTCACGCTCTTCATTGACCGACTACCAAAATTGTTTGCCTTATGCCAACTAATGTTATCACCGGTCGCGCTATCAGCGACACCAATGCTGTATTCAGCGACTACCACAACGGATTTATCCGTAATGACCAAGCGCACTACATCCGCTACACCAACACCGAGGGTGAGTCGACTCACGGCTTCGTTCACGAGTCTGCCATTGCTCAATCAGAGCAGTTCATCGTTGGTGGTATCACTTGCCTCGTTTCTGAGGTGATGGAAATCCCAAACTTGCCGCTCGGTCTGCGGTTATTCTACAAGGCCGATACCACACGTGACATCCACCTGATGGCTGCCTTGCAAGAAGATGGTGAGCCTGTATTGGACATCCAAGAAGACTTGAGTAACGTGGGCTACGCTACTGCTACTGAGGGTTCTTTCATCGGTGGTGACACCATCACCGCTACGGAGGGTGACAACCGCGGTCGTTCTTACCAATTCATCAACGTCCCGATGATGGTTGACGGCGAGTTGAAAATGGTTAAGACACCATTCTTGTCTACGACGATTTTCCGCAACCGCTACATCTCATTTGAGGGTCGTATGTACCACACGTCTCGCAACGTCTTCAACCAATTGGCCACTCTTCCTGATGTTGTAAATTCAGGCAACACAATCTACCTGAGCATTGAGGATGCTATCGCTGCCGGTCAAGTGCCGGGTACTTCTGCTTGTCGCTACCACGCCTCACAGGCTGACGATGCTTTTGCTCGTCGCAATCGTGAGCAATTGCAGAACGAGGATATCAAGTTCCGCGTTGGCTTCGAGATTGAGAAAGTGGACAAGGTCAGCAAGTACTTCCTTGGCCAAAAAGGTTTCAAGAAAACATTGCCGTCAGGCACTCGCATCATCGTTGAGCAAGACTCATCTTTGAGCGGTGTTGGAAACAACTACGGCGGTGGCTTTGAGGCCGTGACTTCAATCTTTGATTTGTTCGGTGAGAACATCATCAACGACTGCGACAACGAGTACTTCAAGTTGGTTCTCGATGCCAAGGCTACGAGCATCAATGAGCGCGGTTCAAACGGCGAGTACAACTTCGAGGCCGGTGGCCACGTGAACCTATCAGTTCGCGGTATGACTACTGAGGAGTTGAACAAGGCTCTCGAGCCATTCGCCGGACTGCTCTACGGCATCCACGCTCGTAACTTGCGCCGCTACGCTAACTTCCAAGACAAGTCGCGTTTCAAACTTGGTCGTGTCTACGACGGAACACCGGCGTTCGAGAATAAGTACAACGGCTTGATGGAAATCCGTTTGTTCGGCCCGATACGCAGCGTTGAGGGTTTCAAGGTTCGCGTTCAGTTGCTACGTGCTATCTGCACATTGATTGAGACCGGTAACGTCAAGAACTACCTTGATGTGAACCGCATCTTGCGTGACCCTAACACGCCGTTGGCTCAGGCTGCGGCGGCTGAGTTGGCTCAGGTTGAGCAGATGTTCAACGAGGCTCTCGGTGAGGACTTGACTCCTGAGTCTGATTTGGTAGAGGCTATCCGCAAACGTGCGATGCTTTTCTCTGCTGCAATGGATGCTCAGAACTTCGGACTCAGCAAGGCTAAGTTCGGTGTGTTCGCTGACCGCGCTCAAAAGCAGTTGGCTGACGTGTACGACTCGTTGCACGAGGTTACCAAGCGTCGTATGGCGGACAACCAAGTTAGACGCGAGACTATCTTCTCGTAGGGTGTATGGTGCACGGAGGGGTTCGACTCCCCTCCCACCCACAATGCCGATGTCCTGACGGCACTCTCTCAGGACTACCAAAAGTGAGTCACCCACGGGTGCATAATGCCTTATGAAAACTTCAGTTGTTTTCACGTACAACCATCAGCCGGGAGTAGCCAAGAACACGCTCCATCCACAGGCCGATGCCAATGCTCAACTTGCTATCAAAGCGATTGAAAGAGCCAACGACATTTACGTTGATGTGGTTAAAGCAATCCTCATCAATGTACGCCAATCAGGCCTCGCCCCTGACGGCTTCTCGCACTACGCTGATATCAAGGTCTCGTTCCTGTTGATGTCTGAGTTCACCGACAAGGTGGAGGCTATCAGATTGTACTCTGCCAAGTTGGATACGGAGACCGGTACATTGTTTCCAAAGTTCTACCACCCGAACACACACGTGACCAAGGCCGGTGTCTACATCAACGAGGTGTCGGCTCGTAAACTTGTGAGCAAGGATGCGATTACCAAGAACACGCTCAAGGGTTGGGCAGGTTACATCATCGGTCAAGTGGCGTACGCAGTCTCGAGTAATGCCAAGCGAATTGAGCAAGAGCAGAGAAGAGAGGAGGCCAAGGAAAAATGGGCTGACAAAGTTGGCTCATTGGTCGACCTGTCTTTGGCTCAGATGAAGGCCGAGATTGCAGCCTCACTTGACGTCAACGAGGTTCTCATTGAGACCGCAGTATCAAGCGTACAAAAAAAGTTTATGGAGGCTGAGGTTTTGGTGGAGCACACCAAGAACAACGTCAAGGTCAAACTTCACAAAACAATCAGAGGTAATTGGGAGACCGGTGCCGTGATTGTTGACGAGGCCAAGTTGGAATTGACCGCCTCTTCTGAGGTGACCAAGAATGCCTTGGCTAAGTTGGCGGGATTGAGCATCCTATAATTGTTCGGACAGGGCGAATGGTTTCTGCGGGTTCGATTCCCGCCGCTCTTCTAATTTAAAGTGAGCCACCTGAGGGTGCATAAGAGTTATGTCTGATACAAACATAAAATCCCACGCGTTGACGTGGTACACGGACGACCTCCGCGATAAGGTGGAGGATATGAGCGTCGAGCAAAGAGAAAAGTTCTACCAAGTAGCCGGTCAAAGCGAACGCGATTTACGCACTTGGTTGGAGGGATTCTTCGAGCAGATTTCTGATAGCCTCATTGAGGAAATCAACAATCAGATGCACGATTCTATCAACGAAACAATCGAGGAGTTATGAAAGAGTTCGTGATGGAAAAGGTCGATGGATATCTATTGACCAATAGCAAGGGTCAGTTCATGAATGACAAGTTCAATTGGACGGAGTTCAGCAGACGGACAAAGCAGTTCGATACACTCGAGGAGTGTGTTGATATCCAATCAAAGCGACCGACCGCGAAAGTGGTTGAGGTTGTTTGCCGGTACACTTCGACAATCAACTATGGTCTGACTAAGATGGAACGATTCGAAAGATTAATTGAAAACAAATAGCCCTATGAGAAAATCACCTTACGAGGTACGTGTTCACATTGCTAACGAGGACGTGCCCACCCTGTTCAGAGATTGCCTTTGCTCAGGGTCAGTTGGCTTCGGTGCACTTCGCATCGAGTACACTTCAGATGACTACCAAGAAGCGAAGCAAGTGCTGCGCGAGAGAAAGCCTGAGCAAACCATTTGTTGGGAGGATGTCATCACCGAGATTCTGAACCTTGGATTCTACCTCACGTTTGTAGATGTGGAGGACGACACCAAGTACAAGGTCAATCTTCAGACCATCCGCAACAACGTCCCGGCGATTCAGTTCCGAGATATGAATGCGATGATGAACGAGAGAGACGATGCAATCACCCACGATAGCATCCTCCAATGTCTAATCCTTGGAGATGTTATCTATGGATAATCTTGTGATGAACCCACGCATCAAGATGTTGTGGGAGATGCTCAACGAAATGGGCTATCAATTGGAGGGCGTAGTTGCGCCTGTCCCACGTGCCTCGTTCTATGCGAACGGGGACACCGGAGAACGCCGTGACGGATTCTATTTGAACCGAGCAACACGGGACGACTTCACCGCTGATGAAATCAAAGTCATCAAACGTGTGGCCGATGCACTCGGCTTCAGCCTAAGGTCGGTTGGAGAATACGAGGTTGAAGATGACCGAGACTACAAGCCGTCGCTAACATTCGACTTGTAATCTTTGGTTATTTATTGTAAATTTGCAGACCTTATTTGTTATCAAAAGACCCAAGCCAACGGGGTTGTCGTTGGCCAAACTCACGAGCGCAAGAGGCTAACACCGCGCACCAATTACTATGTGTGTTATCATTGTAAACAAAGACGGCAAGAAACTCCCTAACGGGATTGTCGCACAGGCGATGGCTATCAATCCTGATGGCTTCGGCATCGCATATCTTGACGGCGACCAAGAGGTTGTCAAAACTATGGACTACACCGAGGCGTACGAGCACGTACAATCCGGTCGACCTTACGTTGCTCACTTCCGTTACACAACGCGTGGTGCAACGCACACTCAGAACTGCCACCCGTTCCCGTCAGGTGACGGCGTGATGTTCCACAATGGTACGATTCGTATCGAGACAAAGAAGAACCAAGTTGACTCTGAGGTTATCGCCGACCTTGTCGGTACGATGGACTCAGTCAAACGCCGTAAGGTTCTCGAACTTACTGACTCAAGATTTGTCCGCGTCACCAATGGTGAGGTTGAGATTTACAACGAGTCGATGTTCATCAATCACCACGGCGTTCTATACTCGAAGAACAATGTACTCACCGGCAAGTTGATTGCCGTGTACGGAACTCTTCGCAAGGGCTATGGCAACCACTCTTACTTGGGTGGTGCCAAGTTCATTGGCTCAGGTAAAACCTTTGACAAGTATCGTATGACTTCATCCGGTGTTCCGTTCCTACTTCAGGGCAAGAATGCCAAGGGTGCAAACAACGTACGCGTTGAGGTTTACTCAGTCAGCGAGTACCAACTCAAAAGCATTGACCGACTCGAGGGACACCCGACTTGGTACAAGCGTGAGAAGATTGGTGTTCGTCTTGACAACGGCATCATCATTGGCGCAGAGACTTACATCATCAACGACGTTGCCCGTCACGATGATGGCAAGTACTACGCTGACTTCGCTGATGTTCGTAAGCCTACGACATACTCGTTCTCAACTTACCAAGTTGGCAGAGCAAACGTTACCCTGTTCGATGACGTACAGGAGACGATTGATTCTCCCGAAGATTCGATAGAGAACGTGATGACGTTTGATGAGCAAATCGAATGTCCCGATTGTCTCGACGAGGGACATAGAGTAATGTGTCAATACGACGAGTATGATGACGCTTACTTTTGTGGCTACTGCGAAGAGAACAAACAACCGAAACCAAAGCCTTATGTATAGGGTAAGGTTTTATAGAGCAGCCTTCGGTGGGTGGACGCGCAAAGCCGTGTCCACTCCGGATGGCAATTGGATACCTCGCATCTACGTTTTAAATTGGCGTGGAGATAAGGCTCCGAATGTTGTCTTGGCTGACATACCTCAATGGCTTTGGGATAAAGCATTGACGGAGGATTCATCAGTACAAATTATTAACCCTGAAAAAGACGGCCAATGGATAGAATAGATTCCACACAAAAAGTCTTCGATGATTTACGGAGACGTGTCGCTGCCTTGCCAAGGCTGCGGCACAAAGCAATGCAAGACGAGTTGTCCGATGTGACAACAATTATTAATCAAATCGAGAAAGCATTCTTGACCCACCTCGTTGCCGACTCAAACGAGAACGACATCAAGGGGATAGTGAACAAGACTATCGATAAGTTTGGAGTTACCAAAGACGTTGCGCTCAAGCAAGTCAAGGCGATTCGCATCAGACTTAACCGAGAGTACTCTATCAACATATCCGAAGAAGCCCTCCTCGCTCGTATCAAAAACCACTACAACAATGAGTCTTGAAATAATTGAAACATTGGACGTGACTGACATCAACATTCAGAGAGTTGTTGAGATGGTATCGTCAGTTACAGGAGTTAAAGAACATCAGATGAGGTCAACCCGTAGGGATAGACACATTGTGTTCGCAAGGAATATGTGCTTTAGTGTCCTCAGACACGCGCTTGGTATGACTTATATGCATATCGGTTCTTGCTTTGATAAGCACCACGCTACAATCATTTACGCGGTCAGAGTTCACAACCAAGATATGGAGAGCAACGTTGCCTATCGAGCAAGATTCCAAACCATACTGCGTCACTTGGGAGTCAGGTTTATGGAGCAAGTATCACACGGGGATACTATGACGCGCATCACTCAAGATATGTTTCGCAGAGAACCTATTGTAATTGATTGATATTTATTGTTATATTTGAGAAACATAACTGCAATGAGAATAGACGCCGACAATCAACTTATCCGTGGCAAGGGTTACGTTCTAACCTTCGCTGAAACCAAATCATTTATGATTGCAAACTTTGCTGATGTACTCGAGGACTTTGTCGTCGGGCACAAGGGAAGATGGGTAGTAGATTGGATGGCTGCATTCAAGTTCGCAGAAGAAACCAAAATTCTAAACGTTGTCATATGGCAGAAACAAACAAACAAAAACTAAATCGATTGTACGCGGAGTACAATCTAAGTAAGGATGATGTGTTCAAACACAAGTTGGGATTCAGCATCATCACACGCACCGGTATCGAAAAGATTCAAGCCGGTATCGGACTCAGCGTGAGTTACGAAATGGTATCAATGAGTGACGACCACAAGTTCGTTGTCGTCAAAGCAGTTGGTAAAATGGACACAACATTAGTTGAGTCCTATGGAGAAGCCACGCCTGAGAATAACCGAATGAGTTATCCTGTTGCGATGGCAGAGAAGAGAGCGTTGTCCCGTGTAGTTCTAAAGGCTGCCGGGTTCTATGCGCTCGGTGTGTACGGAGAGGATGAGGCAGAAGATTTCAAAGACCGCAAAGGCAGCAGCCCCGCGATTACAAATCCAACGCCCAAGCCAACACCAATCACTGCGAACATCGATGACATCCTGAAAGCAACTAAACTTAAGTTGGAGAAAGGAGAGGTCAACCCGGTTCAAGTAAAGGATTGGATGACCAAGAACAAAGGTCAGATGACACAGGCTCAACTGAGTTGGGCTACCGAGATTATCAAACCATACATTTAACCACAAGCACGGGAGGGGCATCTACCACCAATCATTTACCTGATTATTTTAATGCCAACAGAATGTCCCTCCCTTTTATTTCTATGAAAAGTATTACACTACTTGACGGCACCACGTGGGACGTGGCTGAACTCGAGGCCAAGATGATTGACGATGATTTCTACTATGGATATCTCGGCAAGGCGGCCTTATCTTCTTCGTCGGCTAAAGACCTTGTCGACTCCCCCAAGACATATCACAACTACCGAGAGTATGGTAGTGAAACAAACACACCCGCACTCCTGAAAGGGAGGATGCTGCATCATATGGTTCTCGAGCCTGAGAGATACAACGATATCTACGAGGTGGTGAACGTGCAGAGCAGAGTATCCAAAACATTCAAGGAGCAAAGCAAAGAGTCAGACAAAGAGTGCGTGACATTGAAAGAGCAGAACGATACCGAGAGATTGGCTGATGCTCTGACAAAGAACAAGCAAGTGATGGCTCACCTTCGTGGAGCAAAGACGGAGATACCAAAGATTGGTATGCTCGAGGGAATACCCTTCCGTTGCAAGGCAGACATCCTTGTCCCGGGCTACGGAATTTTTGACCTGAAGACAACCTCAGATTTGAGGGCGTTCAGATACTCGGCAAAGAAATACAAATACAATATGCAGAGTTACATCTACTGCACGTTGTTTGGTTTGCCGTACGACACCTTCAAGTTTATTGTGATTGACAAAGCATCGTGTGACATCGGCATCTATGATTTGGATGAGAGTTTCTTCCAATCAGGGAAAGAGATGTTGGACATTGCGCTTCAGCACTATCAGGATTTCTTCGGCGAGAACCCGACCGAAGAGATACACGAGTACGTAATCAAAGAAACTTTATACGCATAACAATGGAACTACAAGAACAATATCTAACAACCGAAAAAGTAATGGAGGTCTTTGGCATCAAGTCCAAGTCAACATTAAATCGATACCACAAGTTGGGATTGAGATACATCAAGGGTAGACCTAATCGCTACCGCATCGATGAGATTAATCGCTTCTTTAAATCAATGGAGCAATGATAGATTTGATTGCAGAGTCTATACGCAATCACTTTATCCTTGACCCCGAACGCGCCGACAAGTTAATGAGTGATGACAACTACGAAGATTCTTCGTTGCTATCCGTTATCATATTCGTAGGCTTGTGTCGGCAGCACAACATCCCTGAAGAGGAGGTAAAGATTTACCTCGGTATGGAGGATGCAGAATACCAAGGCAAGATTAGTAAGTTTATGAACCTTGCCGACGACGTACAAGAGAGAATCAATAGAGGTAAGTTGCGTATAAGAAAGGATATGATTTACCGATTTCACTCAAAGTATATGATGTGTTTAAGATATGTAACACGCCAAACCTCACGCACTCGTGGCAAGAGGTTGTTTATGTGGCGCAACATCTTAGGCAATGATTGATTTCAGAGAGATAGGGGTTCACCTTACGCCGTGGCAGATGAAACAAGAGGTAGCCAAGGTTGCTTGTCCTTCTTGTAGCGGTGAGCGTAAGAAAAAGAAAGACCCCTCAATGAGTGTATGGACACAAGAGGGCACGTACCATTGCCATCATTGTGGAGTAAAAGGAAAAGTGTCGCAGATGAAAGACTATAAGAAACCCAAGATGAATAGCGAACCCGTACAGGACAGAGTCGTGACGTGGTTCGGAGAGACAAGGTCTATCATACCCGAGTCTTTAGAATACTATGGCGTTACTCAATCAACTGAGTGGATGCCACAGGCCAACGCCGAGCAGCGCGTGATTAACTTTAACTACTACGATGTAGATGGAGAGTTAGTCAACATCAAGTATCGCTCTGCTGATAAGAACTTTAAGATGTTCTCCGGCGGTAAGCCAATCCTCTACGGACTCAATCGAGTTAAAGACTTAGACCACATCATCATCGTAGAGGGCGAGATGGATTGCCTTGCGGTTCATAGTGCCGGTGTGTTAGGTGCAACCTCAGTTCCTTCAGGAGCGAACAAGGGTAGCAACAACCTGAACTACATCGAGAATTGTTGGGACACAATACAATCCAAGAAGAAGATTGTACTTGCATTAGATAACGACGAGGCCGGTCAAGGACTCAAGGCTGAACTGCTACGTAGACTTGGCAGCAACCCCAACGTTTACATAGCCGAGTGGCCGGAGGGTTGTAAGGATGCTAACGACGTATTGATAAATCACGGAGCCACAGAACTCAAGAAGTGTTTGCGAGGTGCAAAGCAAGTACCGGCTGAGGGTATCGTATCCCTTGACGATGTGATGGATAAACTAATCCAACTCAAGCAAGGAGGTATACCTCGCGGTGATATGCTTGGGTATCCTGAGTTCGATAGAATATTCTCGTGGAAGAAAGACGAGATGACCATCCTGACCGGAGCACCCAACTCAGGGAAGTCTGCCTTCCTTGACCAATGTATGTCACTCCTTGCTCAGAACAATGATTGGAAGTTTGGTATCATCTCGATGGAGAAACCTAACGTAGAGTTACACATCGCTGAACTTATGCAGCGCACCCTTGGCAAAACCTTTTGGGATGAGATGACCTTGGAAGAGATTCACGCATACCGAGAGTACTTTAACGACAGGTTCAAGTTTCTCGAGGTAGACAAGAACGAACTCACGGTCGACCACCTCATCAGCAAAGCAAAGGAGATGGTAGGACGATACGGCATTGATTGTTTCGTTGTAGACAATTGGTCTTTCGTTGAACTGAAGATGCCGAAGTATGGTGACTCGCGTACCAACCACATCGGAGATAGCCTGACGAAGTTTAAGATATTCAAAGAGAAGTACAAGTGTGCGGTGATAATCGTAGCGCATACTCGTAAACTATCTAAGGATGCACAAGGTAATGTAGACGTCGCCGGTATGTATGACATCGCTGAGTCCGCTCACTTTGCAAACAAAGCAGACAACGTGATTGTGGTGTATCGTAATTTCAACACAGGACTCGTGGACATCTACACAAAGAAAGTCAGATGGATATACACAGGTACACAGGGCGTGTCACATTTCGAGTACGATATTCCAACCGGAGTTTACACCGAAGTAAACGAGTCGGCCACATCATTGGAGCAGATATTAGAGCGACAACGTAATAGGTTTAAAAACGAGTTAGATGAAGATTAATCCACGCGACGAAGTCGTTTGGAAGAACGTCTTCAAGAAGAACAAATCAGGCGGAGGTTTGTACGTCCAAGAGATTGAGCGCGTCGGCAAGGGATTGACCCGGCGGCTCAGTCTTGAGGATGTTAAACCGAACGAATGGTATTTACTTAGACCGAATGGCGTGGGGCAGAACTATCGCCCCGTTCATCTTAGTCAACACGCAGACTATAATGATATCAAGTCATTCATAAAACACGGAATGCTTTATGAAAAATTATATTGAGATAGGTAGTTGTTACTTTAACACACTCACTCACCTGACCGAGAGCCTTGGATGGCACGGCACAATTGTAGAACCAATCAAGAAGTTCATCAACAAGTTGCCGCAATTAGACAACGTACATTATCTAAACTACGCAATCGATACTGAGCGTGGTACAAAAGATATGTACGTGTTTCACGATGAGGTTGCAGAGGACGACCAAGACTATCACGGGATGTCCTCACTCTATCACCACCACGGAGACAAGCAGTATAGATTACAGGTAAATACAATTACTTACAAAGATTTATTGTATCTTACGGGTTACAAGGAATTGGAGTTACTAAAGATTGATACCGAGGGTCACGACCTCATCATCCTCAAGGAGGCATTGAAAGTTGGTAACCCGATACCACAAAGGATAATCGTCGAGCATAAACACGTCGATGCTGACGAGATGTTAGAGGTACTTGAGTACCACGGATACGACGTACAAAAGGACGAAGAGAACTACTATGGGAGGCTCGGCGAATAGAAGAAAAGGACACGCGTATGAGCGTGAGTTAGTAAAGAAGTTCAAGGAACTTGGATGGGAAGAGGCAGTCACCTCACGCTATGCATCCAAGATGATGGACGATATGAAAGTAGACTTGGTAAATACTGAGCCGTTCTACGTTCAAGCGAAGTGTACCAAACGAGCACCGAACGTTCGTAAGATTCTTGAAGAGATGCCGGACACAAGTAATTACAATGTAATCACGTGGAAAGTTCCAAAGGATAACGACCAATATGTTATGATGGAACTAAAGGATTTCTTTGAGTTGTTGGAGATGCTAAAGAAAAACGATATCATATGAAAGTATGTAAAGCAATATCACGCGCAACGATGTGTGATGCAGTAAGAAAAGAAACAGACTCTCGATTGGAGGAGATGGCCAAACTTGTCGCCGCGTTCGGCACCGGTAGCAAGTATGACCTCAAGACCAAGAGAGATTTGAACGCCCGTCTGAGCGTGTTAAATAGGGAGGTAAGAGAGATGGCTCCAAACTATTATAAACTCATCAGACAAAATAATTAATTTTAAAGTGTTAGAAAAAATGACAGAGCAATTATCCGTAACGGGCACGATTAAAAGTATCGGTCAGTTACAATCCATTCAAACTCGTGATGGAAACACGATTACCAAACAAGAAATTCTATTGACTATCGGAGACAAGTATCCTCAAGATATTCCCTTCGAGTTCTTTAACGACAAGACTCAATTGATTAACAAGTTGACGCAAGGCAAACAAGCGCAGTTGTATTTCAACCTCAAGTCTTTCGTGTACAACGACAAGGTTCGTATGGGTTCACCGCAAGTATGGCGTGTTGAAACCGATGCAGCCCAACCTACCAACACCCAAGCGGCAGCACCTTCGTTTCAAAATGCGGATGGTTCTACCACTACAGACTTACCATTCTAATGAGGTCGAAAGACTTTGAACATATGAAAGAAAGTATGTTGGCTTACGCAGAAGAAGTTGCCGGAACAAAACGTGTTGAATACACGGGGGCTTCTGTGGATGTGCTAACTAATTTCAAAAGAATAGCAAGTCGATTAGGACTGAGTCCGCTTCAAGTGTGGTCAGTTTATTTTAACAAGCACGTCGATAGTGTGAACACTTACATCAAAGGTATTGACAAGGTGAGCGAAACTATGGACTCCCGCTTCGCTGATATGCTGAACTATCTATTCTTAGGAATGGCCTTGATTATAGAACAAGAAGAAGAACAAGAAGACCACCCGAGCCTGAGCCAAGAAGAAGACTCGACAGAGTTCTCCTACTCAGTTGTGCTCGATGAGCACTCTCAGTTAGGGATTTAATTTTCTTCTCCTCTTCTATTATATTATCTCTCGCGGAGATTTGAGCCTCGAGGTTGAGTATCTGCTCATCCTTGAGGCTTATCTTTTCCAAGCAATGCTCACCTCTCTCAATGTCCTGAACTATCAGTTTCAGTTGAGTCGGTGTGAAGCACGTTAACGAATCCATAGCGACTTGCGAAGTAGCCGCGAATGGAATCAACAGAAAGAGTGTCGATGCTAAGTATCTCTTCATTGTGTCGCTCTATTAATTCTAATTCTTCTACAAGCAGACTATCATACGCGGCATCAAGTGTCGATATATATTCTTCATAGTCTGCAATCTTCCCTTCCAACTCTCGTATCTCATTGAAGTACTCAGTACGCTGCACACCCAACGCTTGGATGAGCAGAAGTATAAGTAGGACAGAGGCAATCCCCCACCCTACTATAATATTATTTTGTCCCTGAATCTTCATTCTTCTTTGTGAATTTGTCAACCGACGTTAGACCCAAAGCACCAAACGCTAATGCCGCTACTGCATTCACCAACGCAGCAGAGGGAGCAACGTGCTCCTCACTAAAAGCGTTCTGATACATAGTGATACACAACGTAATGGCACACACGATACCCATTATCCTCTTACTTGAGGGGCTGCCCTTCTCGTCCTTCAACATTCCACTCAGCCAACTAACCACCTTCTTCATATTATCTCAGTTTAAAAAGTTCCTTAGCGTATGGAGCAGTCTCAATGTAGACAGGTAACTCAAAGTCTTCCGGTAGTGGCAAGTCAAACTTAACTGCCTCGACGTAACGTTCAGCCTTCTCATTTGCTTCGCTTACGATTCTCGACAACTCCGCTTTCATATTCTTCTTACCCTCCGTAGCAGAAAGTGTCTCCAACTTTTCTGCGTCAGCAAACGGATACTCATCTTCAAGTGCCTCAACGTTTGGCTGAACTGCCTCATCGAACTGAGGGTCAAACCTCAACTCATCCAATCCATCGTAGATGAATGCGCCACGCAAAGCGAAGTACATAAACTCCTCTTCGACTGTCATCGGCACACCTTCTCCACGCTCATTAATATACTCAGGGAACTTGTGCTTAGGAACAAAGATGTTCTTGTCTAAGAAGTTCTCTCTGAAGAACAAGTGTACTCCTCTCTCCTCATCTCTTGGCTGCACGATAACCGGTAGGTAGTTGTCATAAGTAGGAACGACAGGTCTACCAAAGACATCCACGATTGGGAAGTCAGGTTCTATCATATGCATATCGCGAGTCAAGTCTTTGAAGTAACCATCAAAGTTCTCCATCGAACCAACCTTCTGCTGAATAGCGCGGTTGCTCAAGCCTCTACCCGTACGTGTAACCTGACGAACGATGTTTGGAATAAGCAAGTTCTGAGCATTGGTCGTGATATATTTCTCCATCATCTTACCCATCTCTTCAGTAGAAGACGTGATGTCTTTCTCAGCCGCTGCAAATCCGCTCGGCTGCACCTCTCTAAATAAATCAGCCAAACCTTTTACGTACGTCTGCTCACCCATCGCTGCCAAGAATGACACGCCATAAGTCGTAGCAGTAGCCAACGCTCTGTTTGTTTCTGATTCAGAGTCAGGATTGCCAAAGCGTTCGTGGTCACGGATAGTACCGATAGCGGCAAGTGTCAAGAACACCATACTATCACGATACTCGTAACTCTTTCTTTCGCTACGCGGTATCACATCACCCTTCATATCTCTATTGATTGTAATCGTGAACGGCTTGTACTGCTTGTTCATCGACAACTGATATCTCTTAGAGTAGTCACTCGGCCCGGCACCTGTGATTGTCATCCACGGCATATCGTCCTCGTCGTCATCGTTACCCATAGTCAATCCGTAGATAGCCATAGTAATCATCGTCCCGATTGTAGCACGTGCACGAGCAAGAGACTTTTCATAGTCGTTAACCTCCGTCCACTTGAACGAACCCGACTCCATCTTACGTGCTTCTTCTCCAACCAACTTGGTAGTGATACCGGCAGATTGTTTTAAGAAACCAAGTGGGCTATATGCATAACCTCTGTTGGCTACGTTCACAAGGATACGAGCAAACGGAACGAACACGGCCTTCGCTGCTTGTGCAGTATAGCCAAGTGTTGAGTTAGACATCTGTGCTCTTTGCAATGCAGATATCAATGCCGAGTATCCAAAGCCAAGCATACCTTCAGGCTCGTAGTTGTAGGTGTACTCCTGACCCTTACGCGCCATACGCTGACGCATACCTTCTGTCAACTCTTGAGCACGAGCAAGTTCAAACACACGGATGCGGTGACGTGGTGTGCCACGCTTGAACCCTTCCTTCTCTGCTCTCTTGGCATAACCTTCGTAACGCTTCTCTCTATTCTTGTCAACGCCCATAACCATAGCGGCTACTTTCTTAGCACGTTTAGACGGAGACATACCATCAGCAAACTTATGCTCACGCTTCATACGCGCCTTGATAAGTTCTACTTGTGCTGCCTGTCCAAGAGTAGAGAACGCGACATCCGTACCAATCAAGGTGCGACCAAAGTATTTCATAATCGCCGGATTGAATATCGTTAGCATAGCGCGACCGATACCTGTAGAGATGTTGCCCCAAAAACCTGTGTACTTACTCGTGAACTTATTGTCACCTGTAAACTGATTAGGACTCATATACTCATAGATAGGAAGTGGTTGAGTTCTCTTGCCATCCGAGTACTTACCTGTCGTAGTTCCCGGTGCATTATTACCAAACCCATATTGAACTCCCGTTGCCATAATGTATCTGAAGATGTTCAATGCCGGAACCATACCTTTACCAACACCTACCCAAAACGCACCAAAGTCTTTGACGCTTCCTGATGCCACGGCTTCAGTCAATCCCTCAAACATAATCTGATTCAAAGAACCAAAGATGTTCTTGAGGTTTGTACCATAACCACTAAGAAGTCCTGAGTAGTATTGGTTCTCCAACACCTCGTACAACGACACCGGCAGAACCTCGCTGAGGAATCTCATCAGTTCAGTCTCTGCTTCAATGGTAGGTAGACCCTCCGGAGCGTTCTTCATCTTGGCGTGTAGTCGTCTTAAAGTCTCAGCATCATCTGTACTCAACGGCTCCATCCCTTGTTGACGAAGTCTGTTGTTGATATGAGAGATGTAGTAGTTACCTGAAGACTTAGCCAAGATAGATGCCGCCTGAATGAACCTACCTTTCTGAGTCAACTCAGGGAGTAGGTTGTCTAATACATTCGCGGCATACATTCTATACTGCTGCTCCAACTCAGGCTCTCCGGCCACCACCATTTGGTTGGCAATCTTATCAAAGTTCTCTGCAACAAGACGAGTCAATACAACACGCACCTCACTATCGGTGAAGTCAACGCCGTTGATTTGCATACGCTTGTCTTTCATTGCAGTTGGATTCATCAACAATTCGTACACCTGTTCAAGTCCCATCTTCTCCAACATCAAGTAAGCATCCGCAGATGTAATCTTGTTAGAGCGAGGCAGATATCTCTTCGAGTCTTCCGCAATCTCATCAGTTGTTCTTTGACTGATGTTACCGGCGAAGTTCTTGAAACCTAACCTAACCTTCTCAGGAATAGTGGCATCCTTAGGATTGAACTCAACGCTAATCAAAGCATCGGCTACTGCTCTGTCCATACCTCCACGAATGAATGCCTCTCTGATAGCGTCAGAACTCATACCCTTACGACGATACTTACCTACAATCTCTTTGGCTTGTTTCATATCGATGTTACGATATGGGTCATCAGCAGAGAAGTATAGTAGGCTACCCGGCTCTGCTTTCTTCACCGGATTCATCTGCTTAGTAATCTCACCCAACTGCTCGTTGAATCGAGAGATACTACTTGAGTTCATATATCCCGCGTCGCGGTGTCCGGCACGTGCTCTCTTCAAGTTGGTGAAAGACATACGTGGTAACTTGTGAAGTCCCGGGAACATCATAGCGTGTGGCTCGAATCTATTACGTGCC
>VMHT01223483.1_pt1 | contig 23197 bp, 29 predicted proteins | sample 4693611 | NCBI WGS metagenome assembly VMHT01 (sample SAMN12280063, study PRJNA550983) | marine metagenome | isolation source: seawater sampled from same location over 5 years 0.02-0.2 micron viral filtrate | place: USA: collected off the coast of southern California halfway between the port... ...
CATACTTAGTTGGTTAATCACAGGTAGTGTTACAGCAGGTGCCAGTATCGCTTCTCTGGAAGTATTAACCAAGATGTTTCTTTACTATGCACATGAACGTCAGTGGGAAAAGCCTGCGTTCAACAACTATATAGTGTCAAAGTACATGTGGGTTAGAAAAGTAACCCCGGTGTTTAATATCTCAAAATAAAAAATTTTTTTACGCAGGATTTTTGTGGCTATTATATCCTTGCGGTACCAACTGTGAGTGCAGGCACATTTAGATATCTTTTATCACTGGCAGTATGTACTGTGCTGTGATATGTTAATTCATATATGGTATTACCGTCACTGTCGCTGTGACTGTCACCTATGATATATCTGGCATTTGCTATTAATCCTGCAGGTTCTATCTGCTTTGCGGTGTAGGCTATGCTGGGTAGCGGAGTTGCAGTACTGTATTCATCACCAGGGTTGGTTCTAATAGCACTACGTTTAAAGCCTAATTGACGTAACTCATCACCAAACTCTGTCATGTCGTCACCTGCTATCACCAACACAGGCTCGCCACCTATGTTATCAAAGTGTGCATAAAAAGGTATTTGTGGATCTATCAGCAGTTGTTGTACAAACTGTACATTGAAATCTATCACTGCACCACGTGTGACTTTTTGTGCATTCAGCAATTCGTCTATGGCATCACGTAGGTTATCCAGTGCTTCTAGTTGACTGGCACCTGATGCCTTTACATCTGAGCCACCTGCTTTGAACGTTTCACCGTTGCTGTGAGCGGCTTTTGATATGTAGTATCTGTCTTTGAATTTTTCTTTGGTCACATACAGTAGATAATTTTTGTATGTGTCTGAACGTTGAAACTTCTTATCACTGCTGAGTCTCACCATGAGTTCGTTGAGTTGAGCACTCTCTACAAGGTTTATCAGTCTACGCATCTCGTTCATGTTACTATTTATGATTTTTTCAAACTATATGCTATCACTGAGATTTCGATAAATACACTTAAAGAGGATTTACATGAGCAATATCGATTTTCCAAACTCACCCAATAACGGCGATACTTACACGTTCGATAGTAAACTATGGACCTACGATGGCGAGAAGTGGGAAACTTCCGGCGGCAGTAAAGGACAAAAAGGTGAAGTTGGACCCGGTGGCGGAGAAAAAGGTGCAGTAGGTTCACAAGGAGCCACAGGGCCTACTGGAGGCAAAGGTGAAAAGGGTGAAGTAGGACTACAAGGAAGTACTGGTCCAGCAAGTAGTGTCGCAGGTCCCAGTGGGCCACAAGGTGTAGCAGGCGGAACATTTGTTGGTGCGAGATATACTCCAAGTGCAAATGTGGCTACTACTACAGCCGGCTTTGACGGAACAATTTCGTCAACAGTTGCAGTACCAATAGATGTACAAGTATATGATACTAACAGTATAGTTAGTGCTAATACAATTACAATACCAAATGGTGTTACTTATGCGGAAATTTTTGCCCATACTCGGTTAGAGAATGGTAGCGAAAACAGTCCTAGAACCCATATATTTAAAGGTACTACTTTAATAAAAACAGAGTGGGATTCTAGTACAGGCGCATCAGAAACACGAGGGACTGATATAACAACAGGTATAATACCAGTATCTGCAGGAGATACGTTTACTGTTAGAATATCATCGGCTAGTACAGGAATAAGGCTAGACACCAGTAACTCTTATGTAGGATTACATGCTACAGTAACAGGCACAACTGCTCAAGGTGATAAAGGTCAGAAAGGCGACGACAGTAGTGTACCAGGACCAACAGGTGCTGATAGTACAGTAGCAGGCCCAACAGGAGCCAAAGGCGAGAAAGGTGAAGCAAGTACAGTAGTAGGACCAGCAGGACCACAGGGTACAGCAGGAGCAACTGGACCCGCAGGTGATAAAGGAGATACTGGAGCAACTGGACCACAAGGTGCTAAGGGCGAAGCAAGTACAGTAGCAGGTCCACAAGGTCCAGCAGGTGGTACATTTGTTGGTGCTAGTGCTAGTCCTTCAGCACAATTAGATACTACTGCTACATACCAAACAGTAGCATTAGATACAGTTGCTTATGATACAAGCAGTTTTGTTAGTGGTAATGCTTTTGTTATTCCAGCAAGTAGCAGTATAAGTTATATAGAAATAAATGCTGATTTAGAATCAATACAACGTGCTAGTTACTATCCTACAGGAATTAGGATACAAAATAAAGGTAGCACTATAGTAGAAGATTCATAAACATCTACTAACAGGGTCTGAAACTTAAGACTAAACACAGGTGTTATACCAGCAACTTCCAATGATAGTTTTGTTGTTCAAGCAAGAGGCGGAGGCAACGACGGAGCAGTAGGCACTAACAGTACAATAAGTATCCACGCCACAGTAACAGGAACAACTGCTCAAGGTGATAAAGGAGACAAAGGAGATACTGGAGCAGGTGGCTCACAAACATTAACATTAAACGGCACAGCAGGTCAATTAGCAATATCAGGTGGAAACAATGTTGACCTACGTCAAACACAATACTTGTACAGTAGTACCAGTGACTTGCCTAGTGCAAGTACATACCACGGTGCTATTGCTCACGTACATGCCGAAGGAGCATTATACTTTGCTCACGGTGGTAGTTGGGTTAAACTAGCAAACGACAGTACTGCTGTTAGTTCAAGCAGTGAAACAACATTCACAGCAGACGTTAAGTTTGACACTGGCGTAGAAGAAAAGTTTCACACATACTCTAGTTCAAGTGGTGTTACATCATTTGATTGCAACAACGGACATGTACATTATGTTACTAGTCCTAGTGGAGACATAACAGCAAACTTTACAAACTTAGGCTTAACTGCTGAGTACACAACAAACTTAACTGTAGTAATAAATCAAGGTGCCACAGCACGTGAAGTGACTGCTGTACAAATAGGCGGATCAGGCCAAACAATTAACTGGCAAGGTGGTTCAGCACCAACAGGAACATCAAACGGTATAGATGCTTTTTCATTCACAATATTAAATGACGGAGGCAGTTACGTTGTTCTAGGACAAATGGTTGACTTTACATAATGCCTTTTGTCAGTTCAACAACAGGATCGTTTTACGCAGGTAGAAGAAGTGTTGCTGAAGAATCAACTCCATGGTCACCAAGCACAGATATCACACCAGCATATTGGTTGGATGCCAGTGACACCAGCAGTTACTCACTAAGCGGGTCAACACTTAATACTATAACTGACAAAGCAGGTAACTTTACTATTTCAGTAGATGGAACTCCAACACGAGTGTCAAGTGGTCTTAACAGTCTAAATGTTTGGGACTTTAGCGGTTCAGAAAGTTTAGTTACAGGTTCTGGACCATATGCCAGCAGTGGTAATCACTGGGCCATAGGTGTGTTCCAATGGCATTCAGTAAACTCAACAAAAGACACATTCTTCAGTGCTGACGGCTCTAGGACTTATGCTGTGTCAAGTAGCCAAAGCAACAATAGTTGGACTGGTGAGATTGACTACGACGGTAGTAACACTATTGTTAGTGGTACTGCTAGAAACACCTTTACAGCAAGTATTTCTCAAAGCACATGGACTATTGTTAGTATTGTGTTTAATAAAACTGGTAACCAAGTATTTGGTAGGCTTAACGGCACCACCAGAACAAGCACACATTCTTACAGTAACTCAATGGATACAACTGCTAGTGATGTTCGTATGATGCGTAACAGAAGCGGACAAAAACTTGATGGTCGTATGGCTGAGTACTTTCATGTAGCAGGTGTACCGGGAACAGGCAGTACAGATATAAGTGATGTGCAAAAAGCAGAAGGTTACCTTGCTCACAAATGGGGACTAACTAGCGGTTTACCAAATTCACATCCTTATAAGACTTCAGCACCTACTTCATAAATAGTATTATGATCAAAGCAATATTAAATTGGTGGAACACATTAATCAAAGAAGAGTTTGAATTAACTGTGTGGTTTGACGGAGGCACAAGAGAAGATGCTGAAGGTAACCTAACACCTAATCCCAAAACCAAAAAAGTATTTCAATTAAAAAGTATTTCAAAGAGAACTCCTACACATGTTAAAGGTGTAGAGTTAGATGGTAAAGCATTTGAAATTAGAACTGTTGCGCCTTTTGATTATATGATTAGAAAAATCTATTAACTTCCACCCGGTTTCGGCCTATCACCTTTGAGATTCTTAGGATTACTAGAACCTATAGGTTCTTGGTCGGCTTTCATTGGGGGATTATTTCCGATAGGTTGTATTTGTCTATTATTGTACCATGCAACATTCTTTTTAGGCGGTTGTGGTATTTGAGAATTTTGTTTAAAGTGTGCAACTATTTTTTTGAAATACTGTTTCCACTCTTGAACAGTTGGTTCTTTCTCCGGCCCTCCAGCCATGCCGTCTGGTAACTTGCCATAACTTTTTATATCCCCTACTATTTCACCACTAGGCATAGTCCTTCCACGCATATTTAAGGCTAAGGTTTGCCTCCTGTTATTAAGGCTTCTATTTGGAGGAGTAGTACGAGAGGCGTCACTATAATATGCACCATGTTTTTGCAATGTTTTGTTATCATGTATGCTTGATACTTTAGGTATAAGCAATTGGTATATTCTATTGTATGTTGCCTCAATTTCTTGGGTACCTTCTTGCGGAATAGCATCTGGTGTTTCTTGTCTAGCATTTTCTACACGCCAAATAAATTCGCTCATTAATCTCTCGAGGCCATCTAATCTGGTTTGGTATTGATCTAAATCTTTCCTAGACCATTGTTCAACGTACTTATTTGAAAGATTGTTTCTCAATGGTGCTACTGTTTTTTCAAAGGTGTCTTGTATTTGATCTACATACAAATAAAAGTCTTTGTGCTTGTTGCCGAAGTTTGCATCTACATTGTATGATGTGTTGCCGCGTTCCTTGTTTACCAGTTTCCTCATTTTTTGATATTCAGCCTTATCCAAATACATTTTACCTTCATCGTCATACGTGATGCCTGGGAGCATGTCGTCTTTGGGATCTCTTTCTGTTAATAGTTCATATAAACGCATAATTAGTATTTATCATTCTGTGAGTTTGTAAGCAAAGTCTCCAGTCCATGTCATTACAAATTTTGGTATATCTGTGTTTAAAAAATAGTAAGTTAAGGCACCTTTGCTTTTGATTACGTCTACAGGCTCTACATTATAACGTTCACACCATTCTCTCATATGCCTGCGTACCTGTCCGCTTTTCATTTGTGCAGGTATACCACCTCCACCAGACGGTATCCAAAACTCAACTCCTTTCATGTATGTAATCCAGTACTGCTTTTGCATAAGCATCGTTGCCTATGTGTGTAAAATGGTTTGAATAATACCCAGTTACATCTTCGCCATGTGCTTGATTGTCGGCATTGAATCCTATTTCATATTTAGGAAAGTCAAAGTTTATAAACTGTGGCTTATAACCTGTAATACTATCACCGTATTCAGGTGTACACCAAAAAGCATTACAAAACAAATAGTCTATGTTAAATGTACTCAGGAACGATAATGTTTTATCGTATGTACTAACAGTTCTGTAATATTCAAACTCATGATCTCTAAACATAGTACTAAATGTGTCAACAACTGGTTCTCCAGAACTGTGGGAACCTGCTGTATTTAAATGCGGTGTTCTGTTTTCTGAAAACTTAAAAATATTTTTATTAATGGCTCGGTTTGCACTTCTATACATAAATCTTGTTGTGGCAGTTGGTACTATCACTAATAAGTCTTTTTCTTTATCAAATGCATCGTTGTGCAACACCCAATCAATGTTGTGTAAAATATATTGATTGCAACAACCTATCATAGAGAAGTTATATTCTGGTGAATATTCATAACCAATATTTGCTACAACTTGTTTAACCCACTCAGTGCCTTGAACTATATCATCAGTTGGCAATTGAGTGTCGCTAGGGAATATGTCTGTGGTTAAACAAGGTGTGCCAAAACTATCCCCTACAATCCATGCTTTCATCTTTCGATCTCTCTTAATCTATCTTTTGCTTCATTGACTGCTGTTAGTTTTTGTTCATCAGTGTATATACGCCAGTTCCTTATATCGTCTACATTTCTACCACAGCCTTGACAAACCGTGTGAGTTGCAAAGTCTAAATTGCAAATTCCTTTACACGGTGATTCTACTGTCATGCTAGTATTTATGGAAACGTTATTTAAGGCACGATAAATATTAGCATGAAGAAAGCCATAGTACTTAGTTCACCAGGACAACTTACCGCAGGTGGACATGCAACACGCCGCGGTCAAAATACTGCAAGGTCGCCTGGCTCTCAAATGGTTGCAGAAGTATTACGCAACGAAGGATACGATACAATAAACATAGAATACATTCATGTATGGTTGCAGTCACGCGAAGGTATAGCAGGACTTACACAGATTGCTAATAAACATTTTGCTAACAGTAATGATTGTGTTATTGCATTAAGTATGACAGTAGGTCATCACGCATTGTTGACCAACCAACCGCTGTACACATTGATTGACACACTAAAGAAAAGTTTTAATGTGCGAATATGTGCCGGCGGTGTGTACAGACAGCAAGTTGTAAATCGTTCTAATCAAAAAGTCAATACAGGGTTGTTAGATATCATTGACGCATTCTTTATAGGTAGAAGTCTCACAATGTTTCCTACATGGCTACACGGCAATGACATGAGCGAACATTATTATGACACCACAGGCGACAGCACATGGTATAAACTCAAAGACTTAGGTGTGCCAGAGCCACCTATCACTATGCAATTGGTTGACGAGGATTGTTACACACCACGTGATGTGTTAAGCATAGAACTAGGCATAGGCTGTAAGTTTAATTGTAGTTTTTGTAACACACCATTTAAGAAAACAGACACAAAGTTTCAAACAGTAGATAAGTTAGTACAAGTATTAGATACTGCAAACAAGAAATATGGTGTTACACATTTTAATCTAGTAGACGAAACCACAAATGAAGTTGATGAAAAATACACTAACTTGCTCACAGCAGTAAGGCAACTGGATTATCAACCAGTGTTCAATGGGTATGCCAGACTAGACATGCTACATCGCAAACCACATCAACTGGATCAGATAGCAGAGATAGGATTCAAAGGATTGTTCTTTGGCATAGAAACACTAGATGACAAAGCAGGTAAACTGATACGCAAAGGCGGAGGCAGAAAAAATCTTCTAACATCACTGGAAAGCCTTAAAGCAAACATACCAGACTTGTACAGACTGGGCAGTTTTATAATTGGCTTAACACATGACAGCGAACAAAAGATTCGCAGTGGCTTTGATTACATCATAGAAAATGAATTACTGCATAACGTTTATCTCAATCCTGTGGGCATTACACCCAGCGAACCAGGAGACAGTTGGGCCAGTGACTTCAGTGTTATGCCAGAAAAGTTTGGCTATACCATAACAAAAACACACAAAGATAATATCTGTGAATGGACCAACGACTGGACCACATTCGATGAAGCCACCGCACTCACAGAACAAATAAGAGCAGATGTCACAACAAGATTAGGCTTTGGTGCATTTGCTGAATACAACAACTGGGAATATTTCAAAGACCATGCATTGGGTAGTGTTACACATCCTGACTCTGTGAAAGATCAAGATCCTAAACGGTTGTATGATTTTGCCATGGCACATGTAAATAACTATATCAAAGCAAAGATAATGAAACATGGATAAACCTAAACTGATATTAGTAGGCGACGAATGGACACAGGGCAGTTATGTGGATGCCACAACCAGCAGTGATTTATCTGTGGAGAACAGTTTTAGAAAGTTTTTCTCTGTGACAAATTTAGGCTTCCCCCGCCAATCACCACAACAAGGCTTAGACATATTGGAAAATTATCTGCACAGCATAGACTTACGTGGACAGTTCCCTCGCAGTAATATCACAGTGGTGTTTGTGTTGGGCAACACATTCAGAGACTTTGAAGTACCGCATACCGGTGTGTTAGACGCACACAAACGCTCTGTGCTGAACGTTCTAGATAGATTGGTTAAGTTATCTAACCATAGACTTCCCCGCTGTAATACAAGCACAGCAGACGTAGATGTCAAAGCAGGTTGGTGGATAATAGGTGGTAGCACAGACATAGGCGGCCTACAGATAGAACAATTATTAGAACAAAACACAGAAAGTTATGTGCCAGAAATGGTGCCCAGTTGGTGTGAATTTGTAGACCCAGACTATACTGCAATACCATACAGCAACGATCCAGATAGGATATTAACAAACAGCAGTTTATCACCCAGTGAACACAAAACAATTTCTGCAATCATGCACAAATACAGTGAGTACAAAAAACTACATCAAAAAGGCTTAATGAGCAGTGATTTTATTCCCACAGAGATGATGACTGATGTGTTAGCAGAACACATACACAAAAGTAGTGCAAAGAGATTCAGCGATGTTAGTTATATAGGCAGTCGCGGATTACACACTGATTACAGCAAACAGCATTACATAAAAAAATAATATTGCTTATGTGAACAGTTCAGCCAAGTTCATTAATACTGCGGTGCCAGTTATAGCACTACCAATCATAATGGCTTTGTCATTCCAGCAATGCCCAACATACACCCAAGCAATTGAACTCAGTGCATAAGCAACCTTGCCTGCAGTCATAAAGTCAGCACTCTGTAAGAACACACCTGTTACTGCCAACACAGTTGCTAGCCATTTGATATAACTGTCTAAGCCACCTGTGGGTGTGCTGGGCGAAAAGATATCTACTTGATGTTGTGCTTCTTCTAGTTCTTCTTTGAGACGTTGACGTTCAACATTTAGTTCGCGAGCCAGTCGGCCTGCTCTGCTGGTGTTGTCTAGTTCGTTAACCTGTGCGGATATACCTTTATTGCTCACAGCATTGGTCCTATGTAGTCTTGAAATAGTGTTCTGGTAAACAGTATAATGCCTACTCCGTTTAACAACATAAGAGCACGATCCTTCCACAGTATGCCAACTATCATCCAACCTGTTACACCTATAAGACTTAACACTAAGTCTATTAACTGTAAGCCGTCTATGCCACGCATACTCATACTTGCCAGTATAAAACATGAGGCAGTCCATTTGATATACCAGGAAAGATCCTGTTTGGGAGTGGCGCTCTTGGTAATACGTTTGCTATGTTTGATTTCACCTACAGTGAACTCTTGCCCTTTAGCAGTCTTTATTATTACGTTGTCTAGTTTTTCACTGTCGTGATTAACTGTTCTAGTCATTATAATGTCCTTTATCCAATTAGGAGTCAAAAAAATCGTTTAAGCGGAGCCGGAGTCTACGCCTGCCGGTACCCTACTACTTGTACTCTTCGAACCTTCTTCTTATGAAGTTCTTGCTCATTCCTAAGTTGTATTTTGTATACATGAAGTTTACGAATCTTGTACTTACTGTTTTGTACTGATTTGCTGGAACATACTTTAACTGTTCTGCGTATGCTTCACACTCTCTATTTAATTTGTGGTTTTTATTCCATATTTGTTTTATACCTGACCAACCTAATGTTCTTATATTTTGCTTTACATGTATTAATTCGTGTTGTATTAATCCTTCGTCATCTTTGTAATCTGGTCTGATTAACACTAGAGTTCCTACATGGTATCCGCTAAATCTTTTAGGCATCCAGTTAGATATAAAAATAAGGATTGGAATAAAATTCCATATAAGTCTTATTTTCATGTAAAATATTTATTTGAATGTGCCGGCGAGTATGACTCTTTTTGACTCTTGTGTTAAAGAAGAAAAGTCTGTTCCATGAAAACTTCTTTCATTACACTTGAATAGAAACAGTTTACCAATACCGTTTGACTCTTTGTACTCTACTGTTTCTTGGTAGTAAGGTTCTGGTACAGGGTTACTTACAGTATTACCATCTGGGTCTACAAAATCTCTGTGTGTTATTAATTCACTTTCATACATTTTAGTACCTACAGAATCGTGTAAGTATATTAATCCTTTCGCCCATACTTCTGTGATACCTATTTCGTCAGTGTGTGGTTCAAAGTTGCTGTTAGGGTTTGCGCCTTGATAGCCAAACCTAGGCCACGTTTCATGTGAAAGACCTAAGTCTGCATGAAACTTTTGTATAAACCAGTCGTTCCAGTCGTCCCATGTATTAAGGGCATCTTGCATATCACCTGCATACGATTCGTTCATGCACCCTGTTGAAAAAACAGGAAAAGCACCGTCTCTGTCATTGCTAATCGGATCAAAAGCATCATAGAAGCCTGGCTTTAGTTCTTCATAAATTAGTTCGCAGAACTCAGGTTTGATTAGATCAACTTCGCAATATGTATACGGATGTGTTTTTACTTCTGCATTCCGTAAGGCATCCCAATCTATAAAATCTTTTGCTCTTAATCTATTTTCCATCCTTCTCCTTAAATGTGTATTGTGCATTGCCTTTTTCACATGACACATTTATAACATCAATGTGTATAGAAAATTGACTTTCTGTTTCTTTTTTCATAGTCATGATATTTTCTATATTATCTATATAAAACTCAGCAGGGTCAATGTTATAAGTACCTGACTCGTTTGGTATTATGTTTAAGTATTTACCGCTAGGGCCACTTCTTAAGTCAGTTACAAATCCTATACGTTCTGGTAAGTATTCTTTATTAATTTTTAAATCTATGTATAAACATTTATAAGTACCACAAGGGTCTGGTCTAGAATCATAAATTGTACAGCGGTTATTAGAACACAACTTAGTACAACGATTCCATTTAGGACCTATGTCTTTTAATTCACTATCGAGTTCACCAAATGCTTTACAGCAGGAATAACAATCCTCGCATTTAGATATTTGTTGCGTACTCATAGTACTTTGTATTTAATGTTTTCATTTGTTGTACATTTGCCGCAAGTGAGTTTACAGTAGGCATCAGCATTTGAACCTGTACCTTCTAAATAATTAAAATACAATTCGTCTAAAATGCCACTGTCAATTACTTCTTTGAGTGTTTTATCTTGGACACTATAATCAGATTCTTGTACGGTACTTAATTTATTAAGTATAGAATTAATTACACTACCTTCGAATTTTTTTGATTTTGCATGAGCAACATTACTACCTATCATACAGCAAGGGTAAACATAATTGTCAAAACTAATAAAGATGTTATAATAGTTTTCTGACAAATCACTGCGGTCTTTGTGATTTTTGCTGAAACACGTTTGCTCTGTTATGCTATCTACTATGCTTTGATCACCGGGTGTTAATGTTTCGTCATACGGAAAATGATGTGGGAAAGGTTTACCAATAATACCAGTTGGAGGTATATTATCAAAGTCTGCCTTTCTAGGCGGAGTAAACTCTAACACTTGTTTTTGTATGGAGTGCAACAAGTCGTTATATTGTGTGTTGAGTGTCCAATGTGTATCTAACAAACTGCTATCTTGTGGTCCATGTAATAAATGTGTATGTTCACCTTGAAAATTATACACATGTATAGGACCCCATCCTGCACCGTTGGGTCTTCTTATGTAAAATACTTTTATGCCTTTTTGCTTTGCTATTTTTACAGCATCTTCGATTTCGTGTACATTTTCCTGCCATACTATATATTGCCACTCGTTATATGTACCGTCCTTGATATCACTGAAATACTCGTCCATGTTACGCATGACTTTATTGAAATCTACTCTTACTCTATGTAATTCGTTAATCTCTTTACTAGCACCGTCAATGCCCCATATTATGTGTACGCCTAGTTGACCTAGCCTTTTATAATGAGATGGATTTCCTATACCACCGTTAGTGCTGATTCTAATTGTAATGTGTTCGTTATTGCTTCTGATCCATTCACATATATCAAGTATCTCTGGGTTTGTCATTGGGTCACCGTAGTTACCACAGAACTGTATGTGTACTAATTGACTTACTACATCGCCTAGTATTCTTTTTACTTCATCGAGTGTTCTATACTGTTGCACAAAGTCAGATAATTGTCCATGAAAACGTCTCACACATACAGGACATACAGCATTACATGTACTTGCTATTTCAAAATCTACTGCTACTAAATCACCACTGTTCATATTTTCTAATATTATTGATAGTAAGTAACCCTACATCATCTACTTGTAAACAATGAACTTGCTTAGATGCAATCCATTGTTTAATTTGTTGCTCGTGTGTGCGTTTTGCTGTTTCGCTTACACCGTATTCATAATCACCTAAAAATAATTCTGCTGGAGTCAATGACAAACACCAAGGAGCCTGCTTAATTAAATCAGCAAGTTGGTCCCATACTGGCATACGTTCTAAACTAACATCAATCGTTGCCCACTGATATCCTAGTTTGTGCTCAATATGTAAATCAAAAAACTCTTTTGCTACTGAATGGTCACGTGACCATAGTATTATGTTTTTAGTTCTAGTTTCAAGTAATGGGCGATCATCGTCCGCTACACGTTGGCCTATATTAAGATCTGATTTTAAGTCTAACATAACCATCCTCCGTTAACTTTAATAAATTCTCCATTCATGTAAGTGTTTTTTTCATCCATAAGCATTTTTAATACAGGTAATAGTTCTTCTGGCAAACATGTTCTTCCTACTGGTGAGTAAGTGCTATCAACATTTTTAATTTCGTGCATTACTAAATGTGGTACAAGGCCATTACATGATATGCCGTGTTTAGCATAATGCCTTGCAATGTATTGTATTAAGTTTACATACACACTTTGAGAACCAACATACGCAAAACTTTTTACAAAATCATCATCATAAAAATTTGGATTGGGTGCTGTAAAACTGTAAGTGCTGGGTGTGAATATTAATTTTTTATTTTGCTTTTTGCTTTCCATTAAGTATGCTAATGATGTTCTTGCTACATTAAACAGTAGATCTGTGTTATGTCCAAATAAACTATCCCAGTCAGTGTTCTGCATTTCGTGTAAAGGTTTTGCATCTTCACCTAACTTTTGATCTTTGCCTGCTGTATTAAAAATTACATTAGGCTTCCAGTCGTATAACACTTCGTTGTATTGTTCTTCGTCTCGTAAGTCTACAGTAAATGTTGCACCTTTCAAATCTGCTGTTGCTACAGAATAGCCTAATTGAGTAGCCGCAATTTTTGCCTGCGTCCCTATTATTCCATTGCCTAAAATTAATACTCTATTACTCATTTCCAATTCTCAACTGTGTCTGCTATTTCTAATGCAGTTAATCCTAACTCCCAATCTGTTTTATTTCCTATGCGATCGTTTTCATTCATAAATTTAATAAATGTATTTACAAAAGAACTGCTTCTTTCATTACTGAAGGAAGGTATTATTACTTCTTCAATTGTGCTATCCTTGTGTGTAAACTCGCAAAGTGACTCTATTGGGTTATAGTATAACGTGCCTTTCTCGTACTCTACTTTGTAGTATCTTTCAGTAGGCGAGCCTTCATAATCCAAATGCATATTTACTTGCAATGACGAATCATGATTGTCTAGTACAATGTCATAAGATGTAGGAATATCGACATCAAGAGCACCAGTGGAGTGGTGTACACTTAAAACAGTTAAGTCACCAAATAGACCTGTCCACCAGTCAAAGTCGTGGCTTAAAGTCAAAGGTACACCTCCACCTAAGTCAGGTCTAACAGCATATGATTCTCTATAGTCTTCGTGTGGATGCCACCCGGATACTAGTTCACTCCATTTGCTTTCTGCATAGATGGGTTTGCCCCACTGGGCCTCTTGAAACTTTTTGTAGGCCGCAAAGTATCTTTGATTGTAACCTACCATAAAATTGGTTCCGTGTTTAATGGCAACGTCTATTATTTCTCTGCCATCATGATATGTGTGTGCTATTGGCTTTTCGCATAGCACAGGAATATTATTTTCTAAAAACTTTATTGATTGTTCTTTATGAAATATTGTAGGCGTACATATTATTGCGGCTTCTATTTCTGATAAATCTAAATCATCAAAATCAAAACTGTCTCCGTTGTCCTGCCTTTTTAAAATCTTTGTTGTGTAACCTAAGTCGTTGGCAATGTTTTTATATCTACCACCTGCTGAACCTAAACCCCATATTGCTATCATATTATTATTTTCCTTTCTCTGGTCATCCAACTTTGTATAGGAAAGCCGAATATAGCAATATTGTTGTCCATTAAATATTTAAACCAAACCTTGTCAGCCTCCATTGCCAATGAATCTGTATTAGTAGCAAACCAAATAAATGACTGCATGATGTTTTGTAAAAAGTTTGGGTGCAGTATATGTGATTCAGCAAATTGTTTTTCCATTGCAAAAATTGTATCTAAAAAAGGTGCATTGTTTTTCCATATTGGAAATGTAAACGAAGGAGCAAAGACTACTTGTACGCCATCAACACAACCAGGCCAAGTATCCCATTTTGTATCTGGTCTATCATCGCTTTTTGGTTGTTGGAAGTGTCTCCACGCACCTGAATCTCTTTTGAGAATTGGCTCTACATCGCTTACTAAACTTTTACCAAAAAAGTTGCACATAGTTTTTTCAAAACGTATATTTGATCTTGCTTTAATAATTATATCGTAGTTGTCATGCTGTACAGCCATTTCAATACTTTTTATTGTGCTGTAAAATTGTGCTAAATGTGTTCTAAAAAAATGCCGTTTTTCTTTATTAGAGTTTGATAAAGTGTATAGCATATCTGCTTCTTCAAGTGATAAAATATGATCTTCATACTCTTTGTATGTAGATGTGCTAGTTTTTTTGAAATCATAATTGTTTATAATATCTTTACCAGGGTTTTTAGCATCGTCCCATGTATGGCAGAAAAAGTCTATTTGTTGTGTTGCTTGTATATCGTCCAGACCTTGTATGGTTATTTGTTCGCTATCTACAAGTCCTGATAGACAGTATGCTACTTTCATGGTCTTAATTTTTTCCTGTTTGGTTCTTCACATGGCAATACATCAAACCGTTTGCCTACAGTTTGCTCTAGCATTCTTACTTGCTCTACTAATTCTTTTAATTCGCTTGGCTCCATACTTGCTGATTGGTCTGTGCCCCATAAAGTTTTATCAGTAGTAAAATGTTTTTCAATATACTTTACACCTTTTAATACTGTGGCGGCCGCAGGATATACACCTACGTCATGACTGCTATAACCTATAGGGTGGCCGAACTCTTTGTACAAGTCTAATGTGTCTAAGTTAAGTTGATCTAGTGGAGCCGGATAGGCACTTACTGTATAAAACAGTATTAAGTTTCTTGTAAATTCAAATCTTTTTGTCATTTGCACAACTTCTTGGAAGTTGCACATGCCTGTACTGACTATAACATTATCAAAGTTACTACCAGCACGTCTAACTAGTTCTTCGTCTGTTGCTAATGCACTTGGTATTTTGACAAGTCTGTTACCATATAGTAATGCAAAGTGTAGACTTTTAATATCCCACACACTAAGAAACCAGTCTATGTCTATTTCTTTACAGTACCTGCGTATCTCATCATATTCGTCTTTGCCAAATTCTATTTTATGTTTGTATTCCAAATACGTCATTTCACCCCATGGTGTCTGACGCATCATGTTTTTTTGATGCTCTGGTACGCAAGTGTCTGGGTCACGTTTTTGAAACTTTACTGAATTAGCACCGGCTTCTTTTGCCGCGGCAATCATTTTTTTACAAAGATCTAAGTCTCCGTTGTGATTGATTCCTATTTCTGCTATTACTTTAACCATTTAACTTTTTCCAATACGATGTGTATAAATCAAATTGCCATTCATAATCTATGTCAAGACTTTCAAACTCATCTATAATAAATATTTCTGGATTGTCTTTCTTGAATGGCGCCTTGCCCATAAAACTGCCTTCGCCTATTAAGTCTAGTCTACTAGCATACAAGCAATGTGCACCTTCGTATGTGGGTGTTACTGCTTTAGTATTCATTAGTTCATATCCTTCTGGCCATGGTGTTATAAGATCTCCATTGCTATTCCAAAAGTAATTTTTCTTATTGGTAACAGCAAATAGTCCATCGTTTGGAGAGTTAAGATATGTATCGATAAAATTGTTTATTGTTTCTACTGTGAGAAATAAATTACATGCATTTATTAGTACAACATATTTGTACTGCGGAAACTGATCATACCACTCGTATAACGACTTTAGATCTTTTTCTTCGTTTGCACTTTTAACACTTCTATCGAAAACATTTAGTCCGTGATGTTCTGCTAATCGTTTCAAATGAATTTCGTTAGCACTAAGAATAAATTGTTCTTGGGGTATCTTGGACTTTTTAATTTTGCGTAAACACACATCAATCAAACTGGTACTAGCAAATGGTCTGATCATTTTTCTTGGTACTCTTGTGCTGTTTACTCTAGCCTGCACTACGAACAGCACATCTGTGATGTGTTTTGTGGACATGCTAGTATTTATTATGTGGAAATAAAAAGGTTAGGGCGTTAAGGCCGCCCTAATCTTAATCTTCGTTTTGGTCGTCTATGCTAGGTAATGTACCTGATTTGATAAACTGTAAAACTGTGTTTGGATCACTGACTTGATATGGATCATCTGCACATTCATCGCTGTAACCAGGCTCTTCGAAAATTGCTTCGATGTTACCGTCGTTTACGATCATTGCATATCTCCAACTTCTAAGTCCAAAACCTATGACACTCTTATCAACTAAGAATCCCATTTGTCTAGTAAACTTGCCTGTGCCATCTGGCATTGGCTTAACTTTTTCTACATTAACTTCTCTGAACCAAGAGTTCATTACGAATGTATCATTTACTGAACAACAAAAGATTTCATCAACGCCTTCTGCTTTGAATTGCTCATAGAACGCCTCATAGCCTGGTAATTGATTAGTTGTGCAAGTAGGAGTATAAGCACCTGGTAATCCAAATACTATAACTTTTTTACCTGCAAAAATTTGGTCATAAGTTAAGGTGTCCCATTTCCATCCTGGATTCTCATCAGTTTCTACTCTGACAGGAAAATCCATTACTGGTACTTTTCTCTTAATTGATGACATTATTTTTCTCCTTTACTTAGGTAGTTTCCCATAAGGGTTTTTATATTTAAGTGCTTCTGGTGTATCCTTTGCCGCTCTCACTAACCAATATAATGGTAAGAAGTTTAGCACAGGTACAAAGAAAGCAATTACCCACCAACCACTATGACCTCTGTCATGTAGTCGTCTTACAGTAACACTTAGTGATGCTGGTAATGTTGCCAATATCCAGACCGCTACAAGTATTCCTGAGTTTTTGCTTTCTGAGAATGGATCGAGCCAATTAAAGAATGTGAATCCTATAAGGTTATCTATTCCCATTGCCACTAAGGCAATAAGACTTGCGTACAAACTAAAGAACCAATACTCTGGTCTATTACTTCTTCCGCTCCAGTCTTTCCATCTGTCTACTAATACTGTTTTCAGGTTAGTAGTGATGTGATTTATTATATTCATATATTTCCTTTTACACCTGTTGTGGCGTAAGCATTTATTTATTCTATGCCTAGTGTAAAACGTGCTTCTTCTGATATAAGATCTGGATTCCAAGGTGGGTTAAAAGTAATATCGACATTTACTTTTTGTACGCCTTCGACAGTTGCCGCCGCGGCATGAACTTCTGCTGGTAATATTTCTGCGGCTGGGCAATTTGGTGCTGTTAGTGTCATTAGTACTTGGCAGTCCATTTCTTGATTGATTTCTACATTGTATATAAGACCTAAGTCAACAATGTTTACTGGTACTTCAGGATCAAATATTTTTGTTAGTTCTGCTTTTACTTTGCCAGCAATAAATTTTCTTAAATCATCCATACGTTAATACTTGGTCTAGCGATTCTAAGAATCTTGCAACATCAACTTCGTTGTTGTTTACACCGACACTTACTCTAATAAATCCATTGTCCGATAATTTGTTTACCACAGGGTGGGCACATAGTTTGCCTGACCTAACATATATATCTTTTAATCCTAATGCTACACTAACATCATATGAATGTTGACCTGGTATGGTAAAACTTACCAAGCCACCTCTTTGCTCTAGTGATAGTTCGTCACATATAATAGGTATCTTTCTTTCTCTTAATTCTTTGATAATGATTCCTAATAGGTTTTGTGTGTGACTGTGTATTACATCCATGCCAATCTTTTGCATAAAGTCTATACTTGCACCGGTGCCTATAACTCCTGCTATGTTAGGTGTGCCTGCTTCTAACTTTAACGGTATTTCCCAAAACTCTGTTTTACTATCAGTTACATTGCTTACTTGGGCACCGCCACCTATTAGTGGTTCCATGTGTTCTGCAATAGACTTTTTAATTAATAATATACCTGTTCCTGTTGGCCCATAGTGTTTATGTGAACTCCAGTAATAAAAATCTGCATTGACTTTATCTGCGTCTAAACTTTCATGACTCATATGTTGACTCATGTCTAATGCTACTAAGCCACCTAATTCTTTTGCTGTGTGCGTAATTTTTTCTATATCCAGTATTTGTCCAGTTGCATTGAAAACCCCGCTTATATGCAAAATGTGTGCGTCTAGTGACCCGTATTTAAACAGTTCTTGTTCATTAAATACTCCGTTATCTGGTACAGGTATTTGTTCAACGTTAGAGTTGTGTAATCTATAAGGTACAATATTAGCATGATGGTCGTTAAGACTTACTATGGATTTAGATATACCTAAATTTTTTAAATTGTAATAAATTAAGTTAGAAGAAAATGTAGCACCTGATGTAAATACTACTTCATAATTGTGTGCATTGCACCAGTCTTTTACTTTGTCTCTTACACCTTCATATTCTGTTGTAGCAACATCTCCCCAAGCATAGTTACCTCTGTGTACATTACTAGGATACTCGTTATAGTACTCAGCCATTTTATCTACAACTTCATTAGGAGTAAGGCTGGTTGCCGCTGTGTCAAAATACACCTTGCCAGACTTTAGTGCTTTAAACTGATCTCTTGTGTTGCTGTTTATCATATTTGTATATGCCCGTCTGCAATCATTCTTCTTGCATTTGTTTTGCTAACTCCTAGTGTTTCAAGATAATATATCTCGTCTTCATCTACGTTGCTTATTGTACAACCGTGTGTACATTGTATCTCTTTAGTATTGATATTTAGTTTGGGTATCGATTTTGCCTTGCTAGTTTTGTCCATTAATAAGTTTTTGTTTATCATACTGGACTCTGTACCTACTGCTTGTTTATCGACATTTATACTACCTATGAAGTCAGTAACGTTGTTACTGTAAATTGCAGAGTGATATTTTATTGTACTAGTGCCGTTGTTGCCTTTATGATTGACAATTACATTATGAGATGAACTAGAGTTTTTACATAACACACTACCATTGATTGTTGTCTTAGTATCTTGATATGCAGTTATGTCTAAGTGTCGCCACTGTGGATCTTTGTCGTATGTGTTTACAACTAGTTCACTACCTGGATATTGTATAATAGTTACATCGTCTATTAGTCCGTTGCTACCTATAACATTTCTGGTCAATGTTAATTTACTGTCATAACCTAAAATATAAATCCATTTATTTAGATATAGATCTGATGCTGTTTCAATTTTTTCATTTATATTGATAGTCGACTTATCTCTTATATGAACTAGGTAACAACCTGTGTTTAGATTATTGCCTTCTTCTGTGTCTTTATTCTTAATATTTAATGTGTAACCTTTATCCCAACTATTTAACATTAGGACACTAGTACCACCTGTGAGTACACTTGCTAACATACCAGGTATAGTGCTGTTACTTAATACATCAATTGACTTAGAATAATAATCATAAACGTTACCATGTGCTTCGCCAGTGTCATGCCATATGTGTCCGCCTATGTCTTTTAGTTCGTAGTTACCGTCTAGCATTCCGTTTTTGAATAATACATTTTCAGGTATCTCGTCATTAAAACCGTTGCTGTATATTGTAGACTTACTTTTGTTATCAGATAAAGGAAACTCTATTTCTTTAGTCCAAAGACTTTTAAATATATTAGATGAGTATTGTTCTTCTTTGTAATTGACTGACTCTAGTTTATTAAAAATTTGTTTATTGATATGGCTTTTTGTAGCATTAATGGACCATTGCGAGTCGTCAATGTCTTTAAGTAGATCAAGTAGAGATTCGCATGATTTACTCATATCCGTCTCTTAATTTTCTCTCCACAGTTTCTTTATCAATTTCTACAAGTTTGCCTTTTTCAAACATTAAGCCGTAATCATAATTTAGATTTTGTACAGTATTGATATTATGTGTAATTAACATTGTTGAAAGATTTTTATCTTTTCTTTGATTGATTATATCTACCACTAGTTTAAGTCCGTTTGAATCTAGACCTGTATCTATTTCATCGAGTATTGCATACGCAGGACATAATGATAGTAAGTTAGATAGTTCTGCTCTTTTTCTTTCGCCACCACTACCTCCTACATTAACAGGCCTAGTAGTCCATGTTTCTGGTAATCCAACATCGTTTAGAATACTTTTGAATTCTTTTAATTCTTTGCCAATATCTTTAGATTTAATTTCTTTAATTTCTTTGATTAAACCAAATGTTGACACACCTGGAAGTTCTGGTGGTGTTTGCCAACTAACAAACAGGCCTAGTTTTGACCTTTCATTAGTTTCTAAATCTGTAATCTCTTGTCCATCGATCTTAATAGAACCTTCTACTTCAATGTCATTTCTGCCCATAATGCCGTGTGCAAATGTACTTTTGCCACAGCCGTTAGGGCCAATGATAACTACTGTTTCACCAGATACAAATGTTCTATTAAACTGTTTTAATAGTTCTTGATTATCGATTGCTATACTAAGGTCTTGAATTTTCATGTTTATATTATATACTAATTTAGTGTATGTTGTCAAGCATTTTTAATACTTTTGGCTTTAGCCACTTGTTGCAAAATTTGGCGTGAGTATATGCACTTGGGTGATTGCCTGCCCACCATTCTCCGTTATCTAATAATGCTTTTTCGTAAATGCTTGATGTCTCGTTGGCGGTAAATGTATAACCAGTTTCTAATTCTATTTGTGGGTTATGGTTTTGGCTATTTTCTGTTTTAAATAATTCATCCTGTAAACCCCATTCTGCAATACCTCCAAAACCGTCTATATTATCTACTGCATCAATGCCAACTCTACTTAATACTTCTTTGGATATAAGTGTGCGTTCTAATGTTTCTAATCTAAGCATACCGTCCCAACACCAATACCAACCAGGAAACATTAGTAATTGTACATCTCGCGATTCGCAAAATAATTTCATGTATTCTATTGTTTCTAGGTTGTATACAGATTGATGATCTATTGTGGATAAATTCATGCCTTGAAATTTTAAAGTGTCATACATCATAGAACCTTCCCATCCACTTGCACCACCGCCTTGCTTTAACCATACTCTGTTTTCTGGACTATATTGATCAGGAGTCCATTCAGGGTGATCCTCTAAATTCATTTCTTCATTAATTCTTCTGCCCCATCCTGCAGGTCGACCGGTCTCATGTGGCATGCCGTCGATGTGAGCACAATTTCTAAAACGTTTTGCATCGACTACTGACGTCATGTGCTTTGCGCCTTCTTCGTTCAAAATTGCTTCGTACTCTACTGTGTCGTGTCTATTGATTGCATATTCTAATCTGTTCCAGCCTGATAGTTGCCATATTACAATAATTTTTCTACCAGCATTTTGCTCAATTGCTTTTCGGATAACTCTGCTATTAAGTCCATTACCTGAGGCTCCTTGTCCGACAACCATAACTTCTGCATACTTTGATATATCTTCGCCTTCGTCCCAAACTTTATTGATGTCTGGATCAATGTGATCTAAGTTTGCACCACAAACTTCGCGTCCGTATTGCAACCAGTTTGAGTGATACAGTTGTGCTGTATTCATCCATATATTTTTGTAGTTGCCTAGCACCTGTGCCCAACTGTCTGGCGAGTGTGTAAAACTACAACCACCACATATAATTAAAGGTTTAATGGTTTCTGCCTCCGTCAAACACACAGACAAAATATAATCCTAGATGTCCTGTGTTATATACTTTGTGAAATTCTCCGTCATTGATACAAACAACATCTCCTCCTTTAACAGGAAAGCGATTGTCATTTATTTCCATTTCACCTTCACCTGATACAAACATATATACTTCTTCTTGACCACTATGGGTATGTCCGTTTGTATTTTGATTTGCTCTTAAAAATGTACTACTTAATGTTAAGTTGTTGCCAAACTTATTATCCTTTAACAAATATACGTCATTGTCTTTTACTGTTTCTCCACCAATGTCATTCATGCTTACTTTAATCATCCAACTGCTCCTTCTAGTGTTACGTTTAAAAGTTGTCTTGCCTCAGCGGCAAATTCCAAAGGAAGTTCTTTAAAAACTTCTTTGCAGAATCCGTTTACAATTAGATTAGTTGCATTTTCTTCATCTATGCCTAATGTGTTTAAGTAGTACAATTGGTCTTCAGATACTTTGTTAGTACTTGCTTCGTGTTCAACAACACTATCGTTATTGTGTTGTTCTACTGTTGGTAGTGTAATTGCTAGACTGTTGTCTAACATTAAACTATCACACCTAGTGTAGTTTCTACTACCTGTGGCACCTTTGTTTACCCTTACTTTGCCTCTGTAAGTGTTTACACTATCATCGAAACTTATGCCCTTGCTTATGATAGTGCTTTTTGTGTTCTTTCCTACATGGAACATTTTGGTTCCTGTGTCTGCTTGTTGTTTGCCTTTAGTTACCGCAACACTATAGAACTCACCAACACTATTGTCACCTCGTAATATACAGGAAGGATACTTCCAAGTAATTGCGGAACCTGTTTCAACTTGGGTCCAAGATATTTTACTGTTATCACCTTTACATAGTCCTCTCTTTGTTACAAAATTATATACACCGCCTACACCATTCTCATCACCAGGGTACCAATTTTGTACTGTACTGTATTTGATATCTGCGTTTTCATGGGCCACTAGTTCTACACAGGCCGCGTGTAACGTGTTTTCGCTGTATGCTGGTGCTGTACAGCCTTCTAAGTAACTAACCTTGCTATCCTTGTCTGCTATGATTAGTGTGCGTTCAAACTGCCCTGTGTTACGAGCATTAATTCTAAAGTAAGTGTTTAGTTCCATTGGACATGTTACGCCTGGTGGTATGTAACA
>VMHT01092615.1_pt1 | contig 23182 bp, 24 predicted proteins | sample 4693611 | NCBI WGS metagenome assembly VMHT01 (sample SAMN12280063, study PRJNA550983) | marine metagenome | isolation source: seawater sampled from same location over 5 years 0.02-0.2 micron viral filtrate | place: USA: collected off the coast of southern California halfway between the port... ...
ATTTATCGAAACTACAAGAAAGTCAGAAAGATTTAACGAAAAGGTATCAAAAGGCTCTTTCGTTAAATAAAGATTTAAACCGGGTTAACTCATTAATTTCTGCAGAATTAGAGATTAAAGATAGCCTAGACGTAACGACAACGACTGAGACGATAGATACTACTACAACTAAAATTACATTTAATTCAAGTGAAGATTTTGGAAATGGTAATTCTAGACTGTTGAGTGGGTTTTCGACGATAAGATATGAGTTTGAAAAATTCAAAGTATTAGATACTAAATTTGAATTAACACAAACTTTGAGCCTAATGGCTGCAATTGAGCAAGGAGAAGATGGTGCTGATAGATTAAAGTTATCTACACAATATCCTGGCCTTGTGATTAAAGATATTGAAAACATAAATTTAGTAAATACCCGATTAAATAGACAAGTTGAAAAGAAGTCAAGATGGTTAATTGGATTTGGTGTTGGATATGGTATTAACTTAAATAACGATCAGGTAATTAGTACGGGCCCTTCAATAGGAGTTGGTTTATACTTTTCACCTAAGTTTTTACAATTTTAAATAAAATAAAAAATTAAATGGCGAAATCATCAAGATTTGCAAGGTTAGACGAAGACGTTTTATTAGAGTTCATTTATCATGACCAAGATGTTAGCGCGATAGATAACGCTAAGATTGAGAATGATGAAAACGGAAGTCAGATAAAGGTCTTAGATTCTACGGCTTCAGCGGCTGACAGCAGATACCTAATTCATGAGCTGGGAGCTGATGTGGTAAACTTTACAGTTACCATATCTAACGGTTATGTTTATATAAACAACTTTGCTTCTAGAAGACTCGTTCTAAAAAACGGTAAAACATATAAGTTTAACCTAACCGACGCTAGTATAAATAATTCTGCAGGTTTTTTAATTCCAGGAGGAACTTTAAATAATGCAGGTACTATTTACACATACAGTCCTACTACAAACGGAACTTACAATTATGAATATTCTAATCTAGCAGGAACTAGTTTTGTAGGAGGAGAAATTAATGTTTCTAACAGGGCTAATTCTTTGTTTGCTACTCCTGATGTAGTTTCAGGTAATGATATAAAAACAGCAGCCACTGAAGTTGGAAGATGGTACGCAGTACCAAGCGGTGTTGATAAGGAATACGCTTTATTAGATAATGATTTAACTTTCTTAGATTCAGCAGGTTGGGAAGGAACAAACTCAACTCAGTTACAGGTTGTTAGCAATAACGACGTATCGGCAATATGGTATGATACTGTTAGACTTCACCTTAAAACGGGATATTCATTCTTAGGAAGAGGATATGAAGGATTTGTGTTTCAAGTAAAATCTAAGAGAAAAACCGGAGTTGAAAACTACTTTACTTCTATTGCTTATCTAAATTCTTCTAATTTCGAAATTCAAAACCCAAAGCCATTTACATTGGGAGATACGGCATACTCTAAATATATTGAAGTTAAGATACCTGCCTTAATTCACATGGAAAATACGGCATATAATAAAGATTTTAACGAGGAGTTCTTTGGAGTTGGTCAGCATGCATTTAACCCAAGTGCAAATTATGATGTATGTTTTCAATTAATAGACAAAATTGTAGACTTAAACAATATAAGATACGCTACTTATAGTGAAGAAACCAAAATGACTCTTTCACAAGAAGATGAATTTACTGATATATCCGCTAATATTATAGAATCATCTAACGGAGATTATTTTGAAGTTTATGGAACCTATAATGGTTCTACATCTGCCTTTGAAAATTATATAAATGGTAGACTTGAAACCTCAGGAGATGATATTTCAGTCTTTCACGACATAGAGGTTAGTGAACAACTGGCTAATAATTATATTAAAACATACTCCACGACATTTGTACAAACTGAACAATTTGACGAACCAGTATTTTACAGACCTGTTATATTAAACTCTAACATATCTAGTAGTTTTTTAATTATTCACACGATGAGAATTTACAACGAGACAGATAATACTCAAATTGTAAAACAAGCAAGTTTAATTAGTACTACTCCTAAAAAATATGGTAGAAGTTTTTCTAAAATAAATTTAAATTCTAATATAAGCCCTAGTTTAATATACAACACTTTACCTAATACATCAGTAAACAGAGAATTAAATCAATTTATTAATTCTATAAGACCGAGTATTGGAGAAACTAAATATGTGCCAGTTGCTTTAGATACTAATCGTATTATGGCATCCAGCTCTAAAGTATCGGTTGATGGAACAGAAATAAATGTAATAGAAGGAGTTAAATACTTCGCTGAAGGTGAAACTGAAATAGTACTTTCTAAAGTATCTGATAATTTTATTAAATTCAATGTAGCACAACCTAGTGGAGAATCTATTCAAAACATAAGCTTTGTTAATGCTGAAGATATTGTACTAATTATTAAGAGTGGAATAATAGAACAAAGAATTTCACACGATCCTTCTTTTCCAGATATAGATGCAGCTGAAGGTGAAATTTTATTTAAAATAACAAAGGATGTTGCAACCAGATTTGATAGAAAAGATGCTAACGCATCAGAAGACAAGTTTTATATTAATATAAAAAATGGATTAACCGAATCTTTATTATATTACGGAAAAGTAAAAATCGTATAATGATATTAAATAGCAGAAATAATTTATTTAACTTTAAGTTTCCCAGAACTTTCATACCTAAAGAGGTAGGAGATAAGTACATTCCTTATTTAAATAGGATGCCTGGTAATTTGATTACTGAGCCCATTGACTTTGTTAATTATTCTATACAGGGAATAGGAATTCCTGGAATAAGCTTTGACCCAGTTGAACAGAATCCAAACGACGGTACCGTTTCTTATCATAGAGGTGCTACTCCAATACAAAATACAATCGAAAGACAGTTTACTGTAGAAATGCAGATGTTAGATGGTTATATTAATTATTGGATATTACAAGACACTCTATTATATTACTATTCAAAGACCCAAAAGAAGCCTTTTATTGATGATTTAAAATTACAAATCCTAGATTCTGAAGGAATACATGTAATGAGTGCTGTTTTCGAAAAGCCTATTTTAAATTCTATTACAGAATTAGAATTAAATATGTCAAGCAACATTGCTGAATTTAATACTTTTACACTAAACTTCTACTATAATAAATTTAACCTTAAATTAGAAATAGACTAATGTTAGGGCATAGGTTTCAAACCAACCCTGAGTGGAGAGACCCTACTGGTGTCAATACGCAGTGGTTAGGTTTAAGTTCTTTAATTACAGAAGTATGCTATCATTACCTTGACAATAAGGATTTACCTTCAGTAAGTTCCTTGAGGATGATAGAAATAGGTTCATATATGGGTGAATCTACTCAAATGTTTGCAACTTCTAATATATTTTCAGAAATTAAATGTATAGACCCTTTTCATGGAGATGAAGAGTTTAACTCTATTATGAATTATACATGGGAACAGGTTAAAAGTCAATTTCATATTAACACAAATCGGTTTAATTCAGTAAAACTATATGAAGGTATGAGTTATGATTTAGTTGATAAATTTGAAGATAATAAATTTGATTTTATTTATATAGATGGTGAGCACACCTATGAGGCTGTTAAAAGAGATATTCAATTATACTTGCCTAAATTAAGAAAAGGAGGAATTATAGCAGGTCATGATTATTCTGTAGGTTCAGATGATTTACCATGGCCAGGTGTAAACCGAGCAGTGAATGAAGAATTAGGAAAGCCAGATAGAACTTTTTGGGATACTAGTTGGATGAAGATAGTATGAAGTATAAGATAATAAAAAATATAGTTCCAGAACTAATTATATCCTTTTTACAAGAATATACCTTAGAGTTAAAGTCGCGACTAGATGTAAATACTTTAGAAAACAAGAACATAGGTTCAGGTACATATTGGAAAGGAATTGATATGGCTTCTAGCTTTCCTTTGGCAACAAGTAAAGAAAACTTAAAACTTTTTAACGTTTACACTTCTAGATTAATGTACAATATAATTACAGAATACATTCCTTCTCCATACTTGTTTAATGACCAGATAGTGGTTAAAATGCCAGGTGAAGATTTTCAATTTGAACCACATTTTGATAATCAGTTCGGTCCTTCACCGGAAGATAAAGATTTAATAACTATAAATTGTATGTTAGTATTAGACGATTTCACGGATAATAATGGGGCTATTAGGGTTTTTGACAACGAATGGATAACTCTTTATCCAAAGAAAGGAGACATTTTAATGATAGAAGGAAATACATTACATGCATCTTCAAATAATAACTCAGATTTACCCAGAAGAGCATATCTTTGTGTATACTCTAATAAATCTATAGGAAAAGATTTTCAGAAAGGGTTCTACTATGAAACTTTTAAATGTAGATAAGGATATATAAGTATGAATAACACCTTTAAAAAAATTACAAAGAAATATGAGTAAGATGTATTTACCAATCAGCAGAACATGTACAGCTGGTGCTGCTATAAAACATTCTGGCCTAAGAGAAAAAACATACTTCTTTGACTGGCTAGGACAACCTTACCAAACGGTTAGCGATATTTTAAACAATGGGATTGACAGATTATTTGAAGACTATGAAATAGTTTATCCAGTAGACCACACTCTACCTGTAATTTGGGATAAAACATACAATATCTTGTTTATTCATGAGGCAGACCCGGAAACAATGGATGCTTTAGATGTTAATCAGATTAAAACTAAATATATTGAAAGATATAATAGAACTATCGACGATTTAAGAAATGCGCAAGAAGTAGTTTTAATTAAGGCTAGTACGTGTGAAACTTCATTGTTAGACCATTGGAAGAGATGGGAAGCTTACTTCGAAGCTGAAATTCCAGATTCATCTGTTGATAATATGTCTATCGGACCAATTTTAGAGTCTATATATAAGATAAACCCTAATATTACTATAAAGCAAACTGAAAATTCTTACTGGGCAGCTGTTGTTAGAGAATTAAAGGCTGGTATATAGTTATTTCTTTAACAGATATATAAGATATGGAAAAGACAAAAACTTTTATTGAATACTTAGAAGAGCAAGATGTTTCTAGCGATCAACTTAAATCTCTTAACGAATCATTACAATCCGAATGGACTCCGGAATTAGAATCTAAAGTTGATGCTGCTTTAGAAGAATTTGCAAAGCAATATCAAAATGAAGATGGAAGTTATGACATCGATGCGTTCAACACACAACTTACTAATGAAGGTTTATTCGGTTCACTTCTTGGAGGTCTTACTGGATTTGCTTTAGGAAAAGGTATTGGTAAAACAATAGCTAAAGTTCTAGGCGTTAAGAAAGGTATTATATACGATATGTTAACTTCAAGATTAGTTGGTGCCGCTCTAGGTACTGCTCTTGGTTCTAAACTATAATAAGTGAATTATATTGCAATAGATTTCTCAATCAACTCTCCTGGTATCTGTGTATACAGGGATAATGACGACACATATACTTTTATTAGCTATATTAAACCTAAAACAGGGACTAAAGCCGAAAGAGCTTTACAAGACCAGGCCGCTGAGTTAAACAGCGCTGTATTTGTTAAACAACCTGTTTTTGAAACTTCTAATGAATTTTCGAGTAAAGAACTCTTAAAAATACATAGGTATGAGAAGATGGCATCTGAAATGTCAGAATTAATTATCGATGCTATAGACCCTAAAACACCATCTGTTATCGGATTTGAAGGTTCTTCCTATGGCTCTGCAATGGGAACTAACAATTTAATAGATATGGCGTCCGCGGCAACTCTTTTAAAGGTTAAGTTGTTAAACGAACTTGAAGTGAGAGATATGAGAACTGTTGCACCCTCTACTATTAAAAAGCATGCTGGTAAGGGTAATATGAAGAAAAGCGATTTGTGGAAAGTTTTTTTAGAAAACACCATCAAAGACACTGACATCTCAAACAACGATTTCTATTCTTTTTGTGTGGACGAAATTGGAGAGGTTAATAAAGTTCCTAAGCCCTTTGACGACTTAGTGGATTCTTACTTTCTATGTAACTTCCTGATGTATGGATTTACCACTCAGACCTAAAACCAAGTCTTATATTGCTTTTGCCCCTAAAAGTTTCATATTACATAATAAAAAATTAAATATATAGATTACCATGAAACATTTATTTGTTAAGTGGTATAATTATTGTGAAGTAATTAAAGTACTGAACGGTTTTAAAGTAAATTAAAGTAAATTAACGTAAATTAAAGTTTTTAAGAATTATGGCAGATTTTGACATTTTTAACTTGAGTATCTCCGATGTCGATACTCATGAAACAGAGAACAAAAGTTCTCAGAATGACATCTACAAACCATCAGCAGACGATGGTAAAGACGGAACTTACAAAGCACTTATTCGCTTTGTTCCTAATCCTAAAAATCCAAGACAATCTTTAGTAAAAAAGTATGTACACTGGTTGACTGACGCAAACGGCGACGGTAGACTTGTTGATTCTCCTTCTACGGTTGGTGAAGCGTGTCCTATTGCTGAAGCTTTCTTTAAACTCAGAAAATCAGACTCAGCAGTCGATAGAAAAATGAGTGACAAGCTTAAGCGTAGAGAACAATACTACTCTTTAATTAAGATTATTAAGGACCCGCAAAATCCTGAATTAGAAGGTACTTACAAAGTATTTAAATTCGGATATAAGATTAAAGAAAAAATCGAAGAAGAAACTAAACCTGCTTTTGGTGAGCCTACTCAGATTTATGACCTTTTTGAAGGTAAAAATTTCGAGTTGATTATCACTAGACAAGGTGAGTATAACAACTATGATAAGTCTAAGTTTTCTCCTTCTAAGGCAGCTGTTATATTAAACGGCAAGCCTGCTGAAAGAAATCAAGAAAACATGGCTGCAATCAAAACAGAATTAGATGCAGCTCCAGTTTTAGACCCTTATGAATATAAGTCATGGGATGATAATACTAGAGATTTCGTCAACGGTATTTTAAGACAGTATTTAAATCCCGGAACTTCATTAGATGAAGTGGTTCCTTCTTCTAAGAAAACCTCTGCACCTAAGAAAGTAGAATCAACTAGCGAAGTTTTCACACAGGCGGCTGCAACTTCAGAAACTAAGACTGAAAAGAAAGCAGATTCGGCTGATGATTTAGATTCTTTCTTGAATGACCTCGACCTCTAAAATATCAGAAGAGTTAAAGCAAAAAGTCAGAAGTTTAGTAAAGCAAGTAGTTGTTAAAGAACATCACGAGCCAAGTAAACAAATGATAAAGGAAATGCCAGGTAGATTAAACCTGGCATGTCCTTATTGCGGTGATTCATCTGATGACCATCATAAGAAAAGAGGTAATTTATATTGGAACACTCTACAATATCATTGCTTTAATTGCAATACACACGGAGATGTATATTCATTTTTAAAGGACCATCATATCAAGTTAAAAGATACTTCTGATTCGGTTCAAATTATAGAATATATTCAGGAACATAAGGTTTCTGTGAATGAAGTAGAAACTTTACAACATGGTGTATTTAAAATGATGATGGATTTGGCTCCTACAAGAAACGAGCTGAAGAAGGTACTCTCTTTAAAGGAAATTGAACCTGGTGATTCGGCCTTTTTTTATTTAAGAGATAGAATGTTGCACAATAAACTAAGCAATTTTTTATATTCACCGAAGGATAAAAGACTTTTAGTTTTAAACTTGGCGCCTGAAGATAAAATAATAGGTTATCAGACACGGTCGTTATACCAGAAGGCTAATAGTAGGTACTTGACGTATGATATAGAGAAAATATATCAAGAAATGAAGCTACCTCTAAGTGCATCTGAAGAAGAGCTCGTTGCTCTTAAAAAGCTATCAACTTTATTCGGTATTATGAATGCTAATTTTCAAGCTGATGTAACTGTATTTGAAGGTCCTATGGATGCATTGTTTATGTCTAACTCAATCGCTTTAGCTTCTGTAAATAGGTCAACGGAAGAGTTAGATGAAATACCGACTATTAGATATATGTTTGATAATGATGAAGCGGGTAAAGGTAAAATGTTAGAAAAGCTAAAGAAAGGCAAGAGTGTTTTTATGTGGTCAAAATTTATAGAAGAGGCTAATTTGGATAAATATCCAGATAGAATAAAGGACTTAAATGACCTTGTAATAGTATCTTGGAAGAACAAAATTAAAAATCTCGGTAAAATAATAAACTACTTTACTGATTCTAAACTCGATGCATATTACTTATGAAAATAGAATTTTTTGAAATGATAGATTCAGAGTTAGACCAATTTGATGAAGACTCAAAAAGAGAAAGAAATTTAAAAACAATAGTTGATTTTAATTCTTCTGGTTACAACTACGAAAACAAAGATTTCGAAGTTAAAAAACCAAAACTAAAGAAGAAAGAAAAGTCAAGTATTTATATTAAGAAAACTAAAGGCAACAGGTCCTTATTTTAAATATGAACGATAAAATACTTAACATTCTAAGAGAAGAAGAAAAAAGACAAAGAGAAGAACATAATTTTATTGCTTCCGAAAACTTTGCATCAGAAGATGTAAGATACTTCTGCGGCTCTGTATTTACTAACAAATATGCTGAAGGTTTTCCAGGCAAGAGATACTATAATGGCTGTGGTAATTACGATGAGTTAGAGAATTATGGCATTGAATTAGTTACTAAACTATATGGCTGTAATTTTGCGAACATACAACCTCATAGTGGGGCTAATGCTAACCTAGCAATCTTCAAAGCATTCTTAAAACCAGGCGATACTATTTTAGGAATGGACCTTTCAGCAGGTGGTCACCTATCCCATGGTTCACCAGCAAATATAAGTGGAAAATGGTTCGATAATCATTTCTATGGAGTTGATGAGGATGGATGGTTAGACTATGGTAAAATTTCAGCACAGGCACATGAACTAAAACCTAAAATGATTATTGCTGGTGCATCTGCATATCCTCGTCAAATTGATTTCTTAAAATTTAGAAAGATAGCAGACTCAGTTGGCTCTTTACTTTTAGTAGACATGGCACACTATAGTGGTCTAATTGCAGGCGGTGTTTATGAATCACCGCTACCACATGCAGACTTCGTTACTTCTACTACTCATAAAACTTTAAGAGGAGCTAGAGGTGGAATGATTCTTTGGAATAATGAAGATTATACTAAGAAAATTAACTCAGGCGTTTTCCCAGGAACACAAGGTGGACCTCTGATGAATCAAGTTGCAGGTAAAGCACAATCATATCATGAAGCATCTGCACCTGAATTCAAAGATTATTCAGAACAGGTAGTTGAAATGGCCCAGTTTATGTGTAGTATTTTTAAACAAAACGGCATTAAGCTAACGACAGGAGGAACAGACTCACACATTATCTTAATTCATACCGAACATAAATCAGGAGCAGAAGTTGCAGATAAATTAGAAGATGAGCATAATATAGTAGTAAATAAAAACTCAATTCCTAACGATCCAAGAGGAGTATGGGAAACATCTGGTATTAGAATAGGTACTGCTGCAATGGTGACTAAGTATGGAAATGACAAAGAATACTTTAAAAACATAGCAGATATTATCAGCAAAACAATTATTGAAAAATATGAGCGATAAAAATAAAATATTACAATTAGATGAATATCTAGGTTCACAAAGAACGGAGTGGACAGGTAAAATAACAGGGCTAGCTAACGATATAAAGGCAGGGACAAACCTCGAAGAAGTAAGTTCTTTAACATTAAGTTATAGACAAATCTTAGTTGAGAATTTAGCCAGCATTAACACGCGAATAAGGTCCCAAAAAACAACAGTAGATAAGCTCTACAAACAAAAATGGATAGAATACTATAATTACGACTATAAATTAAGTGACAAACAAAAAGAAAAATTTATAGATGCTGACATTGGTGAAGACAGACAGATTTTAAGTATGCTTGAAACTCAAATGCAATTTATAGAAGCTTCCGTTAAAACACTCGATAATATGGGGTTTGCCATTAAGAACAGACTCGATATGTCAAGGTACTAAAAAAATATAAATGAAGTTTGGTACTTACACTAACAGAAGATAATCAGTTTTTAAGAATTGATGAGATAGGAGAGCTCGAACTAGAGCAGCTAACTATTTCATTAACTAAAAGAATTGAGAATTGGAGATTTAATCCTCTAGTAAAGAGAGGAGTATGGGATGGTTACGTATCGTATATCAAAGATGATAAGTGGGTGCCTGCTGGTCTTTGGAGATATATTATGAGTATTTGTAAGGAATACAAATATGAACTAAAAATAAACGGAATACGAAGGCTAATAGACCCTAACATATCAGCAGAACATTTTGAAGAATGGGCTCTATCATTTTTCGACGGTAGTAAACTAACACCTAGAGACTATCAGATTGAAACATCATTTAATATTCTTAAATTTAGAAGATGCTTGGCAGAATTAGCAACTTCAGCCGGTAAAACTTTAATTAGCTTTATGGTTGTTGCGTATATGTTAGAGAAAAAGAAGGCGGAAAGAATACTCTATATAGTCCCTAATGTTTCTTTGGTTTTGCAGGCTAATGAAGATTTTCAAGATTACAATTTTAGAAACAGGGTAAAGTTGAAAATACAACAAATATATGCCGGTCAAAAAATAAAACCTAACAGAAACATAGTAATAGGAACATATCAATCTTTAGTAAAAAAAGATAAAGAGTATTTTGACCAGTTTGATGCCGTAATCGTAGATGAAACACACAAGGCAAAGTCAAATTCCATAAGAGATATATTAAAAAAATGCAGAAAGGCCACGTATAAATTTGGGTTATCAGGTACAATACCTAAAGATGGAACTTTAGATAAACTTACTCTTATGAGTCAAACAGGTCCTGTTATTAGCGAAGTAAAGGCTGCATTTCTACAGCAAGAAGGTCACATTGCCAATTGTAAGGTAAAAATAATTCAGATGAATTATGCACCTGAAAAAACAAGAGAGGCGTTTCAACAGCTTGCACAAAACAGATATGAGAATAAAGATGTTTTTCAACTTGAACAGAACTATGTAATTAATAACGCAGCACGCCTTGATTTTATTGCTAATGTTATTGCAAGAGTACCTCGAAATAGTCTTGTTCTTTTTCACCGTATAGAACATGGTAAGAGACTATATGAAAAGCTTAGGCAAGATAGTGATAAACGGGTTTACTACGTTGATGGAGGAACAGACAAAGATATTAGGGAAGAATATAAGAAAAAGATGGAAGCGGGAGATGAGGTAGTTATTGTGGCATCCTATGGAACGTTCTCCACCGGTATCTCAATTAAGAAAATACACAACATCTTTTTTACCGAATCATTTAAATCAGAGGTTATTATTAGACAGTCTATTGGTAGAGGTCTAAGACAGCATGAATCTAAAGATGCAGTATTAATTGTTGACTTTGTAGACGATATTAGAACGTCTGAATGGGACAATTATTTATATAAGCATGGTAAGGTCAGGCAGAAAATTTACAAACAAGAGAAATTTGATTACAGTATTAAGAAAGTCAAATTTGATGGAGATATATAAGTTAACGACAAATAAACATAAATAGTCAAAAAATGGAAAGAATAACAACATTCAAAACGTTTTCTCAACTTAAGCAACAAGAATCTATATCTAAGCTTAGAGAAGAAAATAACACAAAACGATCTGCTATCCTAGATAAAATCGCCGGTATATTAGACGAAATGGGAATCGTTGAATTAGAAAATTTAGACGAAGAACAGAAAACAGATTTAATTAAGAAGATATTTTTAGCTAAAGAAATGGCTGAAGAAACTGAAGAAACTGAAGAAGTTGCTGAAGAGGAAACCGAAGAAGAGGTTGCCGAAGAAGAAACTGAAGAAGTTACTGAATCAGTAGAAACCGAAGAAATCAAAGAAGAAGAATCTGAAGAAGAAGTTGCTGAAGAGGAAACCGAAGAAGAGGTTGCCGAAGAAGAAACTGAAGAAGAGGTTGAAGAAGAAATTGAAGAAGTTTCAGAAGGTACTCGTTCTCAATTTGGTAAAATAGATAAAAAGGGAAACATCACATCTGTTTACATGCACTATGATGGTTATCCTGACCACATGTTACCTACTATTAAAAAGAACTATAAAGACGGAAAGAACGTTGATAAAGTAGTTGCTAAAGGCGGTGGTAGTGGATTAGATGCATTCAATAAAATTAACTTTTATGATGATGGTGCTTCAACGAAAGGTAGCATTAATAAATTAGATAAGTATGTTAAAGATGCTGGCCAAGATGGCGGTGCAGAATATATTTACCTATTTGATGAAAGAGACGGTAAATGGTATATGGCAGACATCTACTCTTATGATGGATTACAGCCTGCATTTGAATCTACTGAAGTCAATGAAGAAGCAATTAACGAAAATGCATATAGAAAAGCTGGTAAATTAGGTTACAATGACCAATTCTTAGGAAAGAAATCTCTTTCTGCTACTTTAGCGGCTGAGCTTGGTTTCGACCCTAAAAAACCATGGACAGAAGGTATTGGATTTGACCATGTTTCAATGTACGCTAATGGTAAAAAAGAAGGTACTATCAAAGCAAATGCTTTAAGCGGTAAATTTACTTACGATGATTTATTAAAAATGGCTAAGAAATTCTTAGGTATTAAAGAATCAGTTGACGTTGAAGAAGGAAATGAATTTGGCGCTGCTAGAGCAAAGGCGATTGCAGATGGTAAAGATGAGTTTGAGGTTGATGGTAAAAAGTTTAAAGTTACTGATGTAGATAAAGAAGACAAAGAGAACGCTGAAGAATTTACTGGCGAGTCTGAAGTTACTGAAGCTGAAGTAAAGTCAGCAGAAGAATTTAAAGAATATGCATTCTCAGTTTTAAAACAAGCTTTTGGAGATGAATTTGATGAGGCTAAAGCACAGGAAGTAGTTGACGGTTTAGTTGATAAACATGGAGAAGACTATGGAGCAATGGTTGGAGCATTACAATCTTCATTAGGATAATAAAATCCCCTTTCATAAGATGAATAAAATCCTATCATACAAAGAATTTATAGTGGAAAGATATGACTCTTCGAAAGAAGAGTCCTCTCTTATTCTAGAAGGTGGTGCTGCGGGTCACATGGCCCATCCATTTGATGATAACTCTTTAACTTTTGCAGATTTTAAAAGAATAGTGACAAGTGCTTTACAAGGTAAATTAGATTTTGAACAAGCTCCTACTGAGAAGACGGACGGCCAAAATCTTTTTGCAAGTGTAAAAAATGGCAAAACAATCTTCTCTAGAAACAAAGGACAGCTTATTGCACCTTTAGATTTAAAAGGAATTATTGCAATGTTTACTGGCCATGGTTCTGCTCTAGTGGAAGAGACATATATTAAAGCAGCTAAAGACTTAGACGCTGCCCTTACCTCTTTAAAAGACCAGTCTATGTTCAATGATGGTAAATCATTTGTAAACATGGAAATTATTTTCACTAAGAATCCGAACGTGATAAACTATGATAGAGGAAATTTAATACAATTTCATAATATAGTTCATACAGATGGCCAAGGAAATATAACGGGTGAAGAGCAGAGACTGGGAACCGAATTAGCTAAAGCGATTCAAAAGATAGAGAAGGATGTTCAACAAACATATACAATCATCCCACCACAAATTTTAAAGATAGCTAAAGATGTTAACTTTGACGATAGAGTAAATTACTACTATAAGAAAATAGATTCATTAAGAGACACATATAAGCTTACAGATACGGATGAAGTTAAAATGTATCATGAAGCTTGGTGGAGAAGTCAAATAGAATCTGAGTTTTCAGACATACCAACAGATGCTCAAGAAGGAATGTTGTTAAGATGGGCATACGGTGATAAGAAAACTCTTAATATGAGAGAGGTTGCAAAACTTGTTGACAAAGGCCAACTTAAAAGAATTAGAGAATTTGACAAAATATCAGGTAAAAAATATAAAGAAAATATTTTACCCTTTGAAAACTTATTTTTAGAATTAGGGGCAGATGTTCTTAAAAACGTTTCTAATTTTGTAGCAGCTAGTCCTGATGCAGAAAAACAGAGACTTCACAAACAAATTAGAACAGAATCCGGTAAGATAAAAAAGAACGGAGACCTAAGTCAAATAGATAAAGTAGAAAAAGAGTTAAAGAGACTCGAAAGCATCGGAGGAATTGAGTCCATAGTTCCTAGTGAAGGTGTAGTATTTAAATATAACGGAAGATTATTTAAACTCACTGGAACATTCGCTGCTATTAATCAACTAATGGGCATAATTAAATACACAAGATAACATGAGTATATTTACATTTATTATCGTATTGCTAGTTATTGGTGCAGGTGCACTTTTATGGGCATACAAAGAGGGAAAGCTTACAGATGCTGACGGAGATTACATTCCTGACGAAGTCGAGGAAAAAGTAGCAGATGTTAAGAAAAAAGTAAAAAGAAGAGTTAAAAGAGTCAAAGAAGAAATCGCTGACGTAAAAGAAGAACTCAAAGAAGTCGCTGACGAGGCTAAAGATGTTGTAGACGCTGCAACTGGAAAAGCTAAGAAGAGAAGAGGTCGACCAAAGAAGAAATAATTTAAAACGCATATAATGGCTTTACAAAAACTTAGAGAACATTTTCAGTCCGCTAACATCAATTCATTTAGTAAGATGCTAAAGAATAGAGTAGTTATTACTGAGAAGTTATCAGCTCCTTCATTCCACTTTAGAAAGAAGCATGATGGATTTGAATACTATAAATCTGGTAAGGGTGAAGCTATGAATATGGTCGATAGAACAGTCGTTCAATTGTATGAAGCAGGTATTAAACACATTCAAAGTTTAGATGCTTCTATAAAGGAAGACTTACCTAACGATTGGAAGTTTGGATTTGAGTATTTACCTGATACTAAAATATCAGAATACAACTATGATGAGATTCCAAAAAATTCTCTTATTTTAAATCACATTCAACAAATTGGATTTAATGGTAAGGTTAAAAAGACTATTAGCGATCCAAGCGTTTTAAAGAAATGGGCAGGTATTTTAGAGGTTCAATCTCCAAACGTTATTTTTGACGGAGTTCTAGATGAAAATCAGAAGAAAGAATTGATACAACTTTTATCAATCTCCGATAAAGAGTTTGAATCTATGTTTGATTATGATATAAATACAGACGCTAAAACATCTTTTACAATGAAAATATTTAAGATGTTTGAAAAGGCATCTACGAGAACTTCATTATCTGAAGATTTAGAAAAAGAAATAGATGGATTAATTTTAAGCTTTTCAGAAAACGGAAAAATAAGGTCTTTTAAACTTGAAGACTTTACTAGAAAAATAAATGAGAAGAGAAGCTCTAGCCACATATATCAGTTAACAATAACTGATATGTTAGAGTATTTAACACAATATGATTTAGATAGCATTCAACTTACTGAAGAATCAGCGGATTATAGATACATGGAATTGATGTCAGCTGTATTTAATGAGTATCTTAAAGAAAATTCTACTAAATATATTGGTGTTGATTTTGAAAGCGCTGATTTTGCTGACTCTAGTGTTTTTAAATTAAACACAAAATATCTGAAAAATGAAACAACTTTAAAGTATGTTTCGAATCCAGTCTTAGCAGAGTTATTTAAAATAACCTTAGGATCGTTTAGAAAAAAGAAAACAAAGACAAGCGATATACTAGATGAAGATATGATCGCTAGGTTAAATGAAATAGTGGATAAAATAGATACGATAGTTTTTGTAGAGAATACAGATAAAAACGAGGTCTATAATTTTAAAAACTATATGCTTCATAATAAAGTAAAACAATCTACGGTAAATGAAGCTCTTACGGTAAAGTACAAAGAGCAGGGTAAAGAGCCAGTAAATATGTTTGTTGGTAGATTTCAACCCTTTACATTAGGTCATGCTAAAGTTTTAGAAACTATTCACAAACAGAATGGTTTTCCTGTTGTAGTTTTCTTAGTTAAGGCTAAGAACAAAAAGAAAGAAGATTCTTTTAAAAGACCTTATGATGAGGCAACTCAACTTAAAATGTTTAAAGCAGTACAGAAGCAGTATCCTTTCTTAAAAGAAATATATGTAATTCCAACTGCAGCTATTGACGTAATGTTCAATGAAATGAGACCAAAGTATGAACCTGTATTATGGGGAACTGGTAGTGATAGAATGAAAGTTTATGGTTATCAAGTAAACAATGACAAATATAGAGAAGACCTTGGAGTAAAAAGTGATTTTGGATTATATGAGATTCCAAGAACAGATAATAACATTTCAGCTACTAAAGTTAGAAATGCAATGTTAGATGGAGATGAAAAGTCGTTTAAGAAAATGACACCAAAATCCCTTCACAAATTATTTGGAGAACTTAAGAAAAAATTAGAAGATTCAGTTAACTCATCAGAAGATGTAGAAATTAAAGAATCAGTTTTAACCTTTAAACAATTTATTGATAACTAATGGATAGGTACGACTTTGAAAGAGCGATGAATAATGCGATTAATGAAAACGCGCATAGTAGTGTGGGTAACTGGCTAACTTTAGCTCAGCAAACTAACGCTCAACATAAACAGATACTTTATGATAGAATTAATAAAGAGCTGTTTGGCGGTAAAGAACCTTGGCCAGGTAGATTAAAGCTTACTAAATTTGATGATAGTTCTTTTAAGAAAGTATTTCAATATTTAAATAAGAAATCAAAATTCATGAATCTATTGTTTAAGCAAAAGATTCAAGGTATTGGTGCAGGAGAAATAATGCTAGCATACATTGTTGAAAACCTAACAGTAGGTGGAGGAAGTGCGACAGTTGATTTAAATCTATTTGATGACAACGGTTCTGTTTTTGATGAGTGTGAATTAAAAGAAGCTAAATTAACAGGAGCTGGTTTCTTAGAAGGATGGCAGTTAGGAGCAAATCATGCTAAGCTCTCTATTAAAACTATAGACGATTTTAAAGCTCTATATAATGAGGTTAAATTTTCAATACCTGAACTAGACCCTAATACAGACGCAGGAAAAAAGTTAGCAGATGGATTTACATCTGGTGAATGGGGAACGGCTCCCGATGGAAAGAGATTTAGACATCTATCTGCAATCAAGGAAATTCCTGTAGGTCAAGATAGAGAATTTAAATTAGGACCTGGCCCTAATGGAGAAATTACAGTTAAATATAATGAAGTACTCTTAGGAAACTTAAGCGATAGTAAAACGGTTGATAAAATAAAGTCAGCTCTTTCTGCTAAAGCCAAGTCCAAGGTAAAAACATTTGACCAGATACACACTGAATTAATAAAGAGTATGGGAGGAATTAAAGAAAAGTTCTTGTTTATTTCAACTACCGGTAAACCAGGTAGTAAGACTATACAGAAATACCACTTTAAGAAAAATCTTCCTGGAACAACTGATAAATTACAACTACATTCTATTACCCTAAACAAATGTAAGTTTAGAGTTAAGCCATAATAAAACAAATTCTAGATATATAAGATATGAAAAAAGTAACCACATTTGAAAATTTTCTTAACGAAAGGTCGATTAATAAAATATCTAAAGACCTAGAAGCTGTTGCTACTGAAATGGTGAAGACTGTTGGTCAGTGGAAAGCTGCCAAAGGTGATAAAAAAGCCGAACTTCTAGAAATACTTAGAGCACTTAATAAAGAAAAGGCCGAGTTAGAAAAAGAATTAGATTCTGCAGTTGCAGGAAAAGATAAAAATATACAGCTTATTCTTACTGAAGAAGTAGAAGCTACAGCTCACTTCGAGAATGAAGTTAGAGATATATTAGATGAAGCTAAGTATAACAAGAAAAAGTTATTAAAAGCAATCAAGAATAAGGACGACATGTTTATTCAGTTAGGAGACGGCACTGAACTAATAGTTTACAACCCAGATTCTAATAATAAAGATAATGCAGAAATGTGGCACGATGATGTTGTATTTGCAATCGATCAAGACGGAGAAGAACATGAAGTTAAATACTCAGATATTGCAGGTATTGGAGAATCTACTTTTAATGAAGGGATGATGAGTGAACTTGATTTAATGGCAAAAGAAGCAAAATCCTTTTCCGAGTTTTTAAAAGACGTATTTAGTATACCTGAATACATTAAACATAAAGGTAAAAGAGATGTAGAAAAGTTCTTAAAGGATTTTTATTTTAGTGCAAATGAATCAGTTACCGAAGGTAAAAGAGATAATAATAAAGTGACTACTGCTTGGAAAAAGACAGGTGTTACTGATTTACCTTCAATTGCCAAAATGTATGCAGATGCAATGCAAGATGCGAACTTCCATAGAGAAATTCCAACTTCTAAAGCGATTGGTGCAGCTTCTAAAGCAAAGGTAAAGAAATTAGGTGATATGTATACTTCTATTTCTCAAGCGGCAGGTTGGAGTGGTTATGCTATTGCAAACGGCACAGTACAGTACTTAAAACACATTGGTGAAGAAGGTGCTGCATCTAAGTTATTAAAGGCTATCACTAAATATGATTTAAATGAATCAGTTAAAGTATTTGAAGAATTCACTAAAGAAAATAAGAATTTGCTTCTAGAAGCCAATCCGCTTCACCCTAACCTTAGCAAAAAGAATCTTGCGAAGCTTAAAAAACTAGGTCACACTGGTATGAAAAGTGCAATTCTTTGGACAGACGGACACAGTAGCAACCCTACATATATACAAATACCAGGAGAAGATGGAATTCCATGGGGAAGTAAAGGACCAAAAGATAGAACTACCTTTTACTGGGATGGTGAAAACGCATGGTGTACTAATTACCCAAAAGAGACTTTACGAGCTGACTATAAGAAATCCGTAGATACTGCAGAAGAATTTTCAGATGCTACAAAATCAATATCAGATTCAGGTAAATGGGAAAAGGTAGAGAAAATGCAAGAACAGTTCATAAACGAAAGAAGAATTCAAATCAAAAGAAAATATACTGAAAATCACCCAGCACGAACAGCTGGTAAAACAGCAAGAGTTAGAAATAAAATTTTAGAATATATTTCTGACGGTAAACTTACACAAGATGAGTTTAACAAAATTTTATCTGAACTTTCATTAGATTCTAAAAGATGGTTAAAGAGAAATCAAAAGTACTTTAGCATATCGGAAGAAGGTATTAGTCTTTCAACGTTTGGAAAAAGAATTTTAAAAGGAATTACAATTAACGAAAATCAAAATAAAAAAGGCATGAAAATCTTTACAGCATTTAAAGATTACTTACTTGAATCAGAGTCAGTTGATGAAAAATTTAAGATAAGTAAACCAGGAACAAAAAAAGCAGCTGAGCTATTAATAAAAGCTTTAGCTAAAGTAGATAAAAAAGACTATGAACTTTCTAAAGGCTCTTTAGAAGAAGGTGGATTCGACCTCGATCAGGATGAAGATGAGTTTGCAGGAGGTTCTTATTTTATCGGCGATAACGGCGAGATAGTTAATGCAGCAGACAGTATGAAAATCTACGGTAACGTTAAAGATTCAGTAAACGACATTATCAAGAATTTAAAGTCAGGTAAGATGGAAATTTATGGTAGGTTTGCAGGTGAGTCTGTTGAAGAAGCTGATTACGATATGTTATTAGAGGCTATTAAATCTACTAAGTTGGCAAGAATCTTAAAAATGTCAAACGACAAGAAACTTCTTAAAAGAATTTACAATATGTCAAAAATTCCTATTGATAAAATTGGAGATGAGAACATTACAGAAGTAGACCCTGAAAAAGCGTATAAAGAAAAGTATCCACACAGTGATGTTGTTATATTCTATATCTCTACAAGAGAGAAGGAAAATCCTTATGCTAAAGACGGACATACTCGTAATATACCTTCTAACTCAATCATAGGTGTTACTGACGGTGATAGAAAAATATTTGAACCTACGTTTAATCACCATGGAGGAGATACTGACTATTCTAAAGGTGTAAAACCAGCGTCTGATCGTGCAAGATACCGTAAAACTAATAAAGAAGGAATGAGTGCTAAAGACAGGTATCCTAAATCAGGAACTAGTTCACCAGGTTCTTCTCTAAATTTACAAGGAAGCTGGAGTTTTAACTTAGGAAACGCTAAGAGAATTGCTTCTGTTTCTGATGTTGCTTATGTAGTTTGGCTTTCAGCTATTCCAAGCGCTGAACCACTAAGAGGTGAAAGAGCAAGAGCAAAAGAAGGTGCTATAGCATTCGAACATCCAAAAGATTTTAAGAAAGCTAACATGGATAGGTATAAAATGATATTAGCTAAAAGAGCTGACAAGCCAGAAAAAATCGATAAAGATGTTGAAAAGACAATTGAAAAAGCTCACAAATTATTTACAGATGCTTTCAAGACAAAGGAGATGAATCAGTATGGCTACCTTATAGTTGGTAAAGACCCTAGAGGTAGAGATGTTACCGCTAGAGATATAACTAGTTTTATTACAAGCCTTATGGACGACTGGCAAAGATATTCTGAAAATCATGCAAACGCAAAGAAAGAAGAAGAAAGAGATAAAGGCTCTAGATATGGTAGTGCTAGCTACTATCAAAAAGAAGCCAAGTCTTACGCATTAGCAATTAAGCAAAGATTGAATAAGTTTGCTAAAATGGATATCGCTTGGTAATGTCAGATAAACAAAAAGACATACAAGAAGATTCAAGCCCTGCTAATATCGGAGGAATGGGACCTGTAACTTTACCTAATGGTAGTGAACTTGGTTCTGGTGATGTTCCAGCCGGAAAAGGCGATGCCAAGGAAGAACAGAAAAAGAAAAAGAAAAAAAGAAAGAGAGAGTTAGAGATGCAAGAAAAATTAGTTCACTTAACCTTTGAAAACTTCGTAAACGAGATAACCGACTATAACGATCCTGTTCTAATTAGATTAAGACAAGATAAGCTTAGAAGGGCAGATTTTGCTAAACTAGATGCTATGAAGAAAGAGGCTGAGAAGAACAGAAAGAAAGCCATGAAGAGATGGAGCCAAAAGAAATATGAAAAATGGCTAGAAGAAGTTGCTTCTAACGGTGGTGCGGAGAATGCATTTGATATGGCAAAGAATGCCGAGTTTGAACCGGGACTAATTGACTGGGTGGAGAAAGAATTCCCATACGATGACCCAATGCAAAGAATCCAATGGGATATTGAAGCATACGCATAATAATTTTATTCAAATTTTTTGAAAATAAATAACCTGAGATTTTTTTATCTCGGGTTTTTTTAGTATATTAGTATAGGTATGGCAGATAAGAATAAAAATAAAGATGAACTAAACTTTAATGGAGGTTGGTCATCGGGGGAAGCTGCTCACCACATCAGTAAAAAGTTGACACAACAAACAATTCCAGATAAAACTAAATACAGTAGAAAAAAGAAACATAAGAAAAAAGGAGATTGAAACAAAATAGATTTTTTACATATAATAATCAAATAGACTTTAGATGATGATTAACTTGAGACCTGAAAATTTTAGAACATGGGCTCCTTCTGCTATTAAAAAGATAGAAAGAACAATTGACTCATGTGAATCAATGTTACAGCTTAAAGTTGCTAAGAAAATGATAGACAACTTTATAGTTATGAGCGTTATGCAAGAACATTCAGACGATGAAGATATTCAGTGGATAAGTCATCAATTATGGTTAAGAACAAAATTAAAAGAATTACAAATAAATGGACTCTAAGAAAGGCGTTATAGGATTTACTGCAGGTAATTTTGACTTGTTACATCCTGGATATATTTACACATTTGAGACTGCTAAGCAGCATTGTGATTATTTTATGGTTTTTTTACAAGAAGACCCTTCAGAAACAAGGTACACTAAATATAAACCCGTTATTCCGTTGTATGAGAGATACAAAACACTGATGGCAATTGAATATGTAGATGAAGTAGTGACATATCAAACTGAAGAAGACCTTGTAAAGTTAATGGAATTCTACAAACCAGATGTTAGAATTCTAGGAGATGATTACATCGGTAAAAGATTTACAGGTGATAATCTTCCAATTGAAGTTATTTATACGACTAGGTCACATGACTGGTCTACAACCAAGATTAAGGATTTGATTACAATACAAACTTTAAAGCAAAATCCTAACATCTCTAAAAACATAGATAAATGAGAATAATCGTTACTGGAGGATTTGGATTTATAGGTTCTAGCTTTGTTAACCTCCTAAAAAGAAAAAACCCAACCACAGAAATTGTCGTGGTAGACAAGATTACATACGCTGCAAACCCCAATAACATTAAAGCAAAGGTTAAGTTAATCAAAAAAGACATTTGCGACGTAACTGTAGAAGACCTTGGAGAATATGATTACTTAGTACATTTTGCAGCAGAAAGCCATGTAGATAACTCTATTACAAATGGCAGGCCTTTTATCAGAACAAATGTAGAAGGAACATATAATATTATTGAATGTGCAAGACAAAATGATAAGCTAAAGAAATTTATTCACATTTCAACCGATGAAGTTTATGGAGATATGGATGATTATCCAGCTGACCTAATAAATGGAATAAGTAAGAAGGTTGTTGCAGATGAGAATTTTAATTTAAAAGGTTCTTCTTATTATTCTGCTACAAAGGCAGCTTCAGACCTTTTAGTTGAATCTGCGGGTAGAACTTTTAATTTACCATACATCATAACAAGAACATGTAATAATTATGGTTCTCATCAGCATAAAGAAAAATTTATTCCTAAAATCATAGAGTCAATTAAAAATGGCTCAGAAATACCCGTATATGGAGATGGCCTTCAGGTCAGAGAATGGATAGATGTAGAAGATAATGTAAATATCATATACGCTTTAATGTTATCTAGTCAAGTTAATGAAGTTTTTAATATTGGAAGTGGTGAAAGAATGGAAAACATTCAAATAATTGAAACAATTGGAAGCTTTTTGGGTAAAACCCCTAACTTTAAATATGTTAAAGATAGACTAGGACATGACAGAAGATACGCTTTAAATAGCGATAAACTCAGAAATGTTATTGGAGAATATATTCCACTATCATTCATAGAGTTTTTAAAAGAACAAATAAGTGAACTAAATAAAATAAAAGAATATGAGTAATTTATACACAATGTTAAAGGCATCTGCAGAAGCAGATAAACAAAAGGCATTATTATCGTTAGATTTATTAAATAACAAGGCAGTTGGTATTGGAGACCACTC
>VMHT01152746.1_pt1 | contig 23181 bp, 27 predicted proteins | sample 4693611 | NCBI WGS metagenome assembly VMHT01 (sample SAMN12280063, study PRJNA550983) | marine metagenome | isolation source: seawater sampled from same location over 5 years 0.02-0.2 micron viral filtrate | place: USA: collected off the coast of southern California halfway between the port... ...
ACAGTGAGTTTGACAGAGAGAGGCTGCGCCGCATTCTGGCCCGCGCCTATGGCGGGATGCGGGTGGAGTTCGCCCCCAGCATCGAAGCCGCGCGCAAGGCGCTAAGCGGGGGGGACAAGGCGCTCATTTTGCTCGACAACAACCTGCCCGACGGGTTGGGCGCGAATTTCGCGTTGGAGCTGGCCTGCGACGACCGCCATGCGCAGACGCCGGTGATTATGGTCAGCGATTGGCCCTCCCCCGGCATGTGGGAAAAAGCCGCCTCTGCCGGGGTGCTCTACGTGGTGAATAAATCCGATTTCGATGCCCGCTATATTGACGCCGTGCTGCGTGAGTTTCAGGCCCGCAAACGGTGGGTGAATTAGGCCGATCCCACAAAAAAACCCCGCCATGGGGCGGGGTCAAGGTAGGCACCCGTGTGGCTGCCCCTCACGCAGAGAGGCCACGGGTGCCGGCGGTGTTCGAATGTCTGTGGGTTGATCAGTTCGCCATTTCGGCTCTGATCTGCTGACGTAGAATGTCGATGGGGACATTCTTGCCGTCTTTCTTGTAGCACCAATAGGTCCAGCCATTACAGCTTGGCGCCTTCTCATAGGCCGCGCCCACCTGATGGATCGACCCTTTGACATCGCTGCCAATGAGGGTGCCATCGGCACGGACCTTGGCCTTGTGGCGGCCATTCATGGAATAGAGGTTCTCGCCCGGACGCAGCATGCCCCGCTCAACCAACTGACCGAAAGGCACGCGCGGTTCGGCGCGTTTGGAGGTGGTGGTTTGCAGCGCTTCGTTGTCGAACTTGCGCACCATCGAGATGCGTTTCTCGGCCACCTTGCGGTAAGCTTCCTCGCGTTCGATGCCGATGAAATCACGGCCCAGCATCTTGGCCACAGCGCCGGTGGTGCCGGTGCCAAAGAACGGATCAAGAATCACATCGCCGGGGTTGGTCGAACCAACGAGGATGCGGTGCAGCAGGCTTTCGGGCTTTTGCGTCGGATGTGCCTTGTCGCCTGCTTCGTCCTTCAGACGCTCATGGCCGGTGCAGATCGGCAGCACCCAATCGCTGCGCATCTGAATGCCTTCGTTCAGCGCCTTCAGCGCTTCGTAGTTAAAGGTGTATTTGCTGTTCTCGCTCTTGCCGGCCCAGATCATCGTCTCATGGGCATTGGTAAAGCGCTTGCCCCGGAAGTTGGGCATCGGGTTGGACTTGCGCCAAACCACATCATTAAGGATCCAGAAACCTTGATCCTGCAACGCCGCACCGACGCGGAAGATGTTGTGATAGCTGCCGATCACCCAGATCGCGCCATCGGGTTTCAGCAAACGCCGCGCGGCTTTGAGCCAAGCGCGGGTAAAATCGTCATAGGCTTTGAAGCTGGCGAACTGGTCCCATTCGTCATCAACTGCATCGACCTTGGAGTTGTCCGGGCGATGCAAATCACCTCGCAACTGCAAGTTGTAGGGCGGATCCGCGAAGATCAGATCCACCGACTCTGCTGGGAGGGCGTTCATTGCCTCAATGCAATCGCCCGCAACAATAGTGTTCAAGGGAAGCGCCGCAGCGCCCTTTGTCATCGTTTTCATATCTCTGCCTCATTACCCGGCGCTTAAGCGCTCATTGGTTGTGGATAAAATGGGCCATCAGAGATTCGTGGTCAATTTCTTTTTTGAATCAATCAGTTAACAAATTAGCTTGATACAAGATATTGTGTATAGGTTTGAACAAACGTCTATGGTGTGGGGTAACACCAAGATCCCGCAGGGCAGCCATGTGGCTTTTCGATCCGTAGCCCATATTGGTTTCCCAGCCATAGCCGGGATGCTGTTGCGCCAAGTCCACCATGAGTCTATCGCGCACGGTTTTGGCAACGATAGAAGCCGCTGAGATCGACAGACAGCGGGCGTCCCCTTTCACCACAGGTTGCGCCGGAAGGCTCAGATCGCGCGGGAGCATATTGCCATCGATCAATGCGTAATCCGCCGCGCAGTCCAATCCGGCGAGTGCGCGGGTCATCGCCAGATGGCTGGCACGCAAGATGTTGTGTTCTTCGATCTCTTCGACGGTGGCATGGGCGACGCAAACCACGGCCACCGACATGATCTCTTCATAGAGCCGTTCACGGGCGCGGGCGGTCAGATTTTTGGAATCGTTCAGCCCTTCGGGTATCTGCCCTTCGGTAAAGACCACGGCGGCGGCGGTGACCGGCCCGGCCAACGGGCCCCGGCCCACTTCGTCCACCCCGGCGATGGTGCGAAAGCCGCGGGCAGCCGCGCCGCGTTCAAATTCAAAGTCAGGTATCATAGGGCGAGGTGAAACCGCATGCGCCGAAAAGGTGCAACAAAAAAGAGAAAGGGGAGGCGCCCGAACACCCCCCCTTTCAACACCCGAGCGACAGGGACGTGCCGCTCGGTCAAGGCACGCCGGTGTTACCGACGGGCCAAGCTGTAACCCGAGTCGCGCAGGCAGCGGGCATCATAGCCGTAGCGTGCGCCGTCCGCCGTCTTCACGCGCTTGGCGCAGTAGTTGGGCAGTCGGTCGACTTGGGAATAATTCTTTTCAAGGCAGGGCTCGCCAAACATCATCACCTTGCCGTCTTCGCCGTCATAGCTGCGGAAGCACTGCTGCGGCAGCAGCTTGCGGTCTACCCGCTCTGGCAGGGGGCGCACTTCGCGCGTCGGGTAGGTGGCGCGGTCGCGCTCAGGGTAGGTCCGGGCGCTGCGGTGCGGCTCGGGGCGCGGATCAATATAGGGGCGCTGGTGCGGCCGCTTGGAAACCGTGGGATAATAGCGCGGCGCCTCATAGACGGGGGCGGCACGGCGGCGGGTGACCGTCTCGCGCTCGTTGCGCTCTTTGTTGTTGTCGTAGATCATCTTGCCCACGATCGCGACGCCCGCAATCGCGGCGAGGGTGCGCAACACTTCCTTTTCATCGGCGGCGGCAGGGCGGGCACCAAAAGCGGTGATGGCAACCGCTGCGGCGGCGATGGTAGCAATGAACTTGCGGTACATGGGTCTGGTCCCTTCTCGTTTATCGGCGCGTTGCTGCGCCCTTGATCCTCTGCGGTCATAACTCGGGGACCGCGTATCGGTTCGTGTGTCTGTTGGTGCCACCAAATTGGGGTGAGGGCCAAAGACAGGCAATAACAGGGGGGCGTTATCCAATAACAAGGCGCCCAAAACGCCTTGGTTATTGAATAACAGCGGGCGAAAGCGCATTAAAAACATATGAAAAACCCATGTCTCTCCTTACTGACCGCGCTGACGGTCATACTGGCCCTGCCCGCTGCGGCAACGGCTGGATGCTTTGCCGATTACAAGGCCAAGCAAGACAATCCGCTGCGCCTCCATTACGGGGTGGCGCAGATTTCCGGGGCCTGTGAGCCAGCCTCCGCCGAAACCGAACTCACGCCGCGTCTTGCAGCGGAGGGCTGGACATTGTTGAATGTGCTGTCTGTCTTCGGTGACGAAGGCTTGGATCAAAGGAAAGACAGTGCAGGAACATTCTACCTCCGCTTCTGACATGCGCAGATTTGGCGGGCGTTTCGTGATCGGTGGCATCGCCGCCGTGGTCGCCGTGCTTTTGGTCGGGGCGCTTGTCCTGCTTTGGGCGCTGCCAGATGCGAACGTCTTTAATGCTCGGGTTGAGCGGATCTTTATCGAGAATGACGATCTGACCACCCAAGCCGAGATCAAGCTTCTCGAAATCCTCGCCCAGTCCGGCACTGCCTTTTCTGAGACTTTGGCCAGCTACCGCATCGTGATCGTCGTGCTGCTGGTCTTTGCCAGCGCCATGCTGGTCGCGGCGATGGTGTTTTTGTTCATGCTGGTCGGCTTTAACCGCCGCATGGCGCAGATCGAGCGGACCGGCATTCAGGTGAATTCCCTGCTGATCAGCCGCGAAGAGAATACCGTTTACCTTAACAACCTCGGTTTCAAACTGACCGCAGCGGCGATGGAGACGATGTCGGTTCTCGCCGAAGCGCGGATGGACGATGACGTGCTGTCAGGGTCCGAGATCGAAGGCATGATATCGGGCCGCAACGCCGCCGACTGTGATGAGGCCGCCGGGGCCACGCGGATCAAGCGTTTGCGTGACACCTTGGGCAATCAATTGGTGTCGGAACTGCTGGTCAAAAACATCGCCCGGCGTGGCTATATGCTGGCGATCAACAAGGACGTCATCAAGGTTCTTTAACCCCGGCAGAGCGGCGCTCTGCACGGTCTGCGCGCGGCTGGCCCTAGCCAATGCCCCGCAGGCACGTTAAATGGCGTCAAATTTAATTGGACAGACTGGAGTAATCAGATGGGTTATCGCGTCGCCGTCGTCGGTGCCACAGGCAATGTGGGCCGTGAAATGTTGAACATCCTTGCGGAACGTCAGTTCCCCGTGGACGAGATCGTGGCCCTGGCCAGCCGCCGTTCGCTGGGCTCGGAAATCAGCTTTGGGGACAAGACCCTCAAGACCAAAGACCTCGACACTTTCGACTTCACTGGCTGGGACATGGCGCTCTTTGCCGTGGGCTCGGAAGCGACCAAGAAATACGCTCCTGCCGCTGCCAAGGCGGGCTGCGTGGTGATCGATAACTCCTCGCTTTACCGCTATGATCAAGACGTGCCGCTGATCGTGCCCGAGGTGAACCCGCAGGACGTGCACGGCTATTCCAAGAAAAACATCATCGCCAACCCCAACTGCTCGACCGCGCAGATGGTCGTGGCGCTGAAGCCGCTGCACGACCGTGCCAAGATCAAGCGCGTCGTCGTCTCGACCTACCAGTCGGTTTCCGGCGCGGGCAAGGAAGGCATTGATGAGCTTTGGGATCAGACCAAGAGCATCTACAACCCGACCGACGACAAGCCCGCCAGCAAGTTCACCAAGCAGATCGCCTTCAACGTGATTCCGCATATCGACGTCTTCCTCGAAGACGGCTCGACGAAGGAAGAATGGAAGATGGTCGCCGAGACCAAAAAGATCGTCGACCCGTCGATCAAAGTCACCGCGACCTGCGTGCGCGTGCCGGTCTTCGTGGGCCATGCGGAATCGATCAACATCGAATTCGAAGACCACCTCGACGAAGCCGAAGCCCGCGACATCCTGCGCGAAGCGCCGGGTCTCATGGTGATCGACAAGCGCGAAGACGGCGGCTACGTCACGCCGGTGGAATGTGTGGGTGACTTCGCCACCTTCATCAGCCGCATCCGTCAGGACAGCACCATCGACAACGGCATCAACCTGTGGTGCGTCAGCGACAACCTGCGCAAGGGTGCCGCCCTGAACGCCGTTCAGATCGCCGAACTGCTGGGCCGCGAAGTGCTGAAAAAGGGCTGAGGCTCAGCCGCAGTTCTGGAATAAGAAAGGGGGCCAAACGGCCCCCTTTTTCGTCTCTGTCTCATGCGCCTGCGATGGGCTTAAACCGGCTCGAATGTCTGCGCCTTGGCGTCGTAATATTCCAAGCTACCCTCGCCGATGTCGGTCCACAGGCCATGCAAGCTCAGCGTGCCATCTTCGACCTTTTCCTTGATCCACGGGAAGGTCATCAGGTTCTCAAGCGAGGTCATCACCGCCTGACGCTCCAGCAAAAGCTGCTGCTCCGCCGCGTCTTCGACCTTTTCCACCGTCTCGTATTTCGGGCGCAGCAGGTCCATCCAGCGGCCCACGAAACTGTCTTGGTTCTCAAGTTCGGGCGCGTTGCCTTTGCACATCTGGATACACCCCGCGACGCCGCCGCAGCTGGAATGGCCCAGCACAATCAGATGCGCGACCTTCAGCGCGTTCACGGCATATTCCACCGCCGCTGAGGTACCGTGCTGTTTGCCATCCGGCTCATAGGGCGGGACAAGGTTGGCGATATTGCGGTGGATGAAGAACTCACCCTGATCGGCCCCGAAGATCGAGGTCACATGCACGCGGCTGTCGCAGCAGGAGATCACCATCGCGCGCGGGCGCTGCCCCTCAGCGGCCAATCGGCGGTACCATGTCTGGTTTTCGGCATAGCCGGTCGCCTTCCACCCTTGATAGCGTTGCAACAGATACGACGGCAGAGCCTTGGCCTTGTCCATGTGTAAACGTCCCTTAATGCGTGATGTGGTTTTAGCGCAGATAGCGCAAATGCCATACGAATTCGAGAGAAAAGGCACAGCCATCGCAACCCTTTGCACACCTTCCCGCGCCATATTGCCTCAAGGCCGTGGGGGCTGATTGAAGGATGACACCAATGCAACTTATGCAAATACGCCCGACTGAGCAGGTCTATGTCGATCAAGAGCGGCTTGGCCTGCTCTACACGCAACTCGGGGAGGTGGGCGCCGAAGATGTCGTCTGCCGCGCGATGGAGGAATTGGCCCTGCGCCTGTCGCATTGCAAAAAGCTGCACAAGGACAAAGACCGCGCCGGGCTGCGCAAAAGCGTGCACCGCCTGATCGCCATTGCAGAGCAGGTCGGCATGGCGCTGGTCGCACGGGTGGCGGCGGATGTGGTGATCTGTATCGACGCGGGGGATGACATCGCGGCCGCCGCCACTCTGTCGCGGTTGATCCGCAGCGGGGAACGGTCGCTCACCGCGATCTGGGACTTGCCCGATATCACGATCTGACCGCTTGCGGGTGGCGATGGAAAAGGTAGGCTGCGCGCAAATCCAGATTTGCAAAGGTTTGTCATGTCCGCCGAATTCGCCGCCCCCTCCGCCGCCGCCCTGCCGCTTCATGTCTTGAGCGAGGCCGCGCTTGAAGGCTGGCTTGCCGATCAGCCCGGCCCGGTGCAGGCATGGGTGAAGGCCAGCGGTTTTGCGGGCGCTCTTGGGCAGGCGCTTGTGGTGCCGGGGGAGGAAGGCACCCCCGCGCTGGCATTGGCGGGCTACGGCACCGAAGCCGCGCGCCGCAGGGGCCGCTTTCACCTTGCCACCGCAGCGGCAAAGCTGCCTGCGGGCGACTACCGAATTGAAAGCGGCCTGCCAGAGGGCCAAGCCGCGAATGAGGCGCTCGGCTGGCTGCTGGCAGGCTACCGCTTTGACCGCTACCGCGATCAGACCCCACTGGCGGCCCGTCTTGTCGCGCCCGAAGGGATCGACGCCGAGCAGATCGCGGCGCTGGCCACGGGTGAAATGCTGACCCGCGACCTGATCAACACCCCCGCCTCTGACATGGGGCCGCCCGACCTGGAAGCCGCCGCGCGCAAATTGGCCGAGCAGCATGGCGCGAAGATCGACGTCACAACTGGCGATGCGCTGCTAGAGAACAACCTGCCGATGATCCACACCGTTGGCCGCGCCGCCGACCGCGCGCCGCGATTGATCGATATGGCGTGGGGCGACACAGGCCCAAAGCTGACGCTGGTGGGCAAAGGCGTCTGTTTCGACACCGGCGGGCTGAACCTTAAGCCCGGTGCGTCGATGGCGCTGATGAAAAAGGACATGGGCGGCGCCGCCGCCGTGCTAGGGCTGGCGCATATGATCATGGCCACCGGCATGGCGGTGCAACTGCGCGTGCTGATCCCGGCGGTGGAGAATTCGGTCTCCGGCAATGCCTTCCGCCCCGGTGACATCCTGACCTCGCGCAAGGGGCTGACGGTTGAAATTAACAACACCGACGCTGAAGGGCGTCTGGTATTGGCCGATGCGCTGGCGCTGGCGGATGAGGACAAACCGGATCAGATCATCTCGATGGCGACGCTCACCGGGGCCGCGCGAGTCGCCGTGGGGCCTGACCTCGCGCCCTATTACAGCGACGATGCCGCTTTCGTCTCGGCCTTGGAAGACGCCGCTGCGGGGTCTGCCGATCCGGTCTGGCGGATGCCTTTCCATGACGCTTACGAGGCGCTGATCGAGCCCGGTATTGCCGATCTCGACAACGCGCCCAAGGGCGGCTTTGCCGGGTCGATCACCGCAGCGCTTTTCCTGCGCCGCTTTGTGACCGAGAGCAAATATGCCCATTTTGACATCTACGGCTGGCAGCCCGCCGACGCCCCCGCCCGCCCGAAAGGCGGCGCCGGCCAAGGCACCCGCGCGCTCTATGCTGCGCTGCCAGCCCTGCTAAAGCCATGAGCGATCCACGTCTCACCCCGGACCCGGCGCTGGCGAGCCAAAGCCGCGCCGCGCAGGTGGCGGTGCCGGTGGCAGACCTCTTCCGCCGTCCCGACGGCCCACGCGATCGGCAGGTGTTGTTTGGTGAGCCGTTGACCGTGCTGCATGAAGCTTCGGGCTGGGCCTATGTGCAGGCCGAGAAGGATGGCTATTGCGGCTACGTCCTGCAACGCGCGCTGAGCATACCGCGCAAGGCTACGCATCGCGTGTGCGTGCCTGCCACCCATGCCTATACTGGCGCCGATCTGAAATCGCCCGACCTGCTGAGCCTCAGTTTCGGCTCACCCGTCACGGTCATTGATGAGACCAAGGATTTTGCCGAGACCCCGCAGGGCCATATCCCGCGCGGCCACCTTGCCCCCATCGATCGGCACGAGGCCGACCCCGCGCAGATCGCGGCGCTGTTCCTCGGCACACCCTACCTTTGGGGCGGCAACAGCCGCTGGGGGATCGATTGTTCGGGCCTCGTGCAGGCGGCGCTGCTGGCCTGCGGAATCCCCTGCCCCGGTGACAGCGACCAGCAGGAAAAGACCGTGGGCGGGCCGGTCGAAGGTGACTACCAGCGCAATGATCTGCTGTTCTGGAAGGGCCATGTTGCGTTGGTGGTCGATGCCGAAACGATGATCCACGCCAATGCCCACGCCATGGCAGTGAGCTATGAAAACATCACCGATGCCATCGCCCGGATCGAAGCGGGCGGTGACGGCCCGGTGACGGCACATCGCCGCCCCGGCGTTTAATCCACCGACCGGATCAGCTTGCGTTCCAGCACCCGCAGCACCGCTTTAAGGTCATGGCCCCGGCGCAGCACCTGCCCGCCGGTGCCCACCACCGCATACATGCCCTGCCGATTGCGCAGCTTTGGCCGCTTTTCGATCCGGTAAAGCGGTATCTCTGCCGTGCGTCGGAAAACCGAAAAGACCGCCACCTCCTTGAGATGAGAAATCCCGTAATCGCGCCACTCTCCGGCGGCGACCATCCGGCCATAAAGCGATAGGATCAGCGACAGTTCCGTGCGGTGGAATGCGACCTGTTCGGCGGGGCGCTCGAAAGCCGTGATCGGCGATGGGGGCTCTATGCTCATGGCTTTACAGTTGACCCTGATGGGGGCCAAATCAAGCCCTGACATGGTCGAATGCGCCGCTCTAAATTCCTTGAAAGCGTTACAGAATTGTGCAACCAATCTGAAAAATGAAACACAAAGGCCCAATGGAATGACCCCAGAAGCCCGCGCCCGCAAATGTGCCGAGGTGATGTTCGCCCAAGATTCCGCCTCTGCCGGATTGGGCATGACCATCGACGATGTGACCCCCGGCGGCGCGGTTTTGTCGATGTCGGTGCGCCCGGACATGCTGAACGGCCACGGAATTTGCCACGGTGGTTTTATCTTCACGCTGGCCGACAGCGCCTTTGCCTTTGCCTGCAACAGCTACAACCAGACCACTGTCGCCCAGCAGAACCAGATCACATATCTCAGCCCCGGTCAGCCAGAGGAGCGGCTGACCGCCGCCGCACGCGAAGTGTCGCGCAGCGGTCGGTCGGGCATCTATGATGTGACCGTCACGGGCGAGGATGACCGTGTCGTGGCCCTGTTTCGCGGGCTCTCCCGCAGCATCAACGGCCAGCTATTTACCGAGGAGGAGCCGACCTGATGAAAGACCTGACCCCCGCGAAGGACACGCTCGAGCCGATTGAGATCGCCAGCCGGGACGAGATCAGCGCCCTGCAATTGGACCGTCTGAAATGGTCCCTGCGCCACGCCTATGACAACGTGCCTTTCTATAAGCAAAGCTTTGACGATGCAGGCGTGCATCCCGACGATCTGAAACAGCTTTCCGATCTCTCGCGCTTTCCTTTCACCGTCAAAACCGATCTGCGCGACAATTACCCCTTTGGCATGTTCGCCGTGCCGCGCGATCAGGTGGCGCGCATTCATGCATCTTCTGGCACCACCGGGCAGCCGACGGTGGTGGGCTATACCAAGGATGATCTGGCGAACTGGGGCCAAGTCGTCGCCCGTTCCCTGCGCGCGGCAGGGATGCGCCCGGGCGACATGCTGCACAACGCCTATGGCTATGGGCTGTTCACTGGCGGCTTGGGCATTCACCTTGGGGCAGATGCGCTTGGCCTCTCGACCGTGCCAATCTCGGGCGGGATGACCCCACGCCAAGTGCGGCTGATCGAGGATTTTCAGCCCAAGGGCATCACGGTGACACCCTCCTACGCGCTGTCGATTTTGGATGAATTCGCCAACCAAGGCATCGACCCGCGCCAATCCTCGCTAGAGGTGGGCATTTTCGGGGCTGAGCCTTGGACCAACGCCATGCGGCTGGAAATTGAACAGGCCTTCGACATGCATGCCGTCGATATCTACGGCCTCAGCGAAGTCATGGGGCCGGGCGTGTCGATGGAATGTGTGGAGACCAAGGACGGGCTGCACATCTGGGAGGATCACTTCTACCCCGAGATCATTAACCCCGAAACAGGTGCCCCGGTCGAAGATGGTGAAATGGGCGAGCTGGTGTTCACCTCCCTCACCAAGCAAGCCTTTCCGATCATCCGCTACCGCACCCGCGACCTGACCCGGTTGCTAGCGGGCACCGCGCGCTCCATGCGGCGGATGGAGAAGGTGACGGGCCGCAGCGACGACATGATCATCCTGCGCGGCGTCAACGTCTTCCCCACCCAGATCGAAGAAGCGCTGATGGCCACGCCGGGGCTTGCCCCGCATTTCCAGATCGAACTGTCGCGGCCCGACCGGATGGATCAGATGCGCGTGCTCTGCGAATGCGCGGATGCCAGCGTGACCCCCGACGCCCGTGCCACCGCGATCAAAGCGCTCTCGGCGCAGATCAAGCAAACCGTTGGCATCTCGATCAAGGTCGAGGTCATGGACGTAGGCGGCGTTGCCCGGTCAGAGGGCAAAGCCGTGCGCATTCTCGACAAGCGTCCGAAGGGCTAGACCGAAAACCTAGCCTAGCCGCAGGTGACCTTGGCGATTTTCCCTTCCGCGTCCAACACGATGTTGGTGCGGTTGGGGTTGGCATCCATCGTCACCGGGTCGCCCTCGGTATAGACGCGCTTGGGCTCGGACACGATGTTTGCCGCCGCGCGGGGACGGCCAATCAGACCCCACCAGCTGCCTTCTTTGCAGGATTCCGCCAGTGGCTTGGCAGGCGTGGGCGCTGTAGGCGTGCTGGAACTGCTAGAGTTACTAGACGGCTCGTTCACCGCGTCGATCACCGAATTGGGCAGGGGCTTGGGCTTGGTCGTGGAGGCGCGCGCTTCCGTCCGTGCGGGGCGTGGCGCGGTCTGTGTGGGCGGTGTTGTTGTGGCCGCCGGTGGCGTAATCTGCCCCCTCGGCGCAACCGGGGCCGGAATGGGGTTTTGCACCGGCGCTGTCGCCACTTCGGCGCAGCCCGCCACCAATAGGGGTGCCAAGAAAACTAATCTCATGTTCCAAACCTCGTTATTCGCGTGGCGTCGGAGCAAGGGCCGACCATCCCGCAACAGGTAGGTCCATCACGCGCGCCGCCAAGGGCAAGGCGCTTTGCATTTGCTGGAACCCGCCGATGGCCCTACTGTGAGGGCCAGAACACGGAGCCTTCTCGATGCGATTTTCCCTCAACCGCAAACGTTTCAAAGACCTGAGCGAACAAGAGGTGCTGGCACTGGCCATCTCCTCCGAAGAGGACGACGCGCGCATCTACCGCGACTATGCCGAAAGGCTGCGCGAGGCATACCCCGACAGCGCCGCCATCTTTGACGGGATGGCCGAGGAGGAGAATGAACACCGCCGCCGTTTGATTGACCTGCACCGGAGCCGTTTTGGAGAGGTCATCCCCCTCATCCGGCGCGAGCATGTTTCTGGCTACTACGCCCGGCGCCCGGTCTGGCTGATCGAGAACCTGTCGCTAGAGCGTATCCGGCAAGAGGCCGCCGCGATGGAACAGGACGCTGAACGGTTCTACCTTGCCGCCGCCGCGCGCACGTCAGACGCGGCGACACGGCAGTTGTTAGGCGATCTGGCCGCCGCCGAGGCAGGCCACCACGGCAGCGCGCAGGATTTGACCGAGAAACACCTTAACACCGACAGCCGCAGCGACGAAGACAGCCGCGCGCATCGGCAGTTTTTGCTGACATGGGTCCAGCCGGGGCTGGCGGGGCTGATGGACGGGTCAGTCTCTACCCTCGCCCCCATCTTCGCCACCGCATTTGCCACCCATAACACTTGGACGACCTTCCTCGTCGGCCTTGCGGCGAGCGTCGGGGCGGGCATCTCAATGGGCTTCACCGAGGCGGCATCGGACGATGGGGAACTGTCGGGCCGCGGCTCTCCAATCAAACGCGGGGTAGCCTCGGGCGTGATGACCACCGTGGGCGGGCTGGGCCACGCGCTGCCCTACCTGATCACCGACTTCTGGACCGCCACTGTCGTCGCGATCATCGTCGTCTTTGTAGAGCTTTGGGCCATTGCGTGGATCCAGAATAAGTTCATGGAAACACCCTTCTTTCGCGCCGCGTTCCAGGTGGTGCTGGGCGGCGCATTGGTCTTTGCCGCTGGGGTGCTGATCGGGTCAGGTTAAGGCAAAGAGCCATGCCCCATTGCACCCCAAGGGCGGGCTGGCTAATGCTTGACCCATGGTCGCGATCTTCCTGAAAACCCTGCCGTTCTTTGCGCTGATCGGCCTTGGCTACTGGGCCGGGCGCACGCGGTTTTTCTCAGCCGAAGCGACGGCCTATCTCACCAAATTCGTTTTCTATTTCGCCCTCTCGGCGATGCTGTTCCGCTTTTCCGCCAATCTCTCACTGGCCGAGGTTTGGGACAGCCGCCTTGTCGCCGCCTATCTTTGGGGCACGGCCTTCGTCTATGCTATCGCCAGCCTCGTCGGCTTCCTACGCCGGCTGGATGTGGCGACCAACGGGATCGAGGCGCAATGCGCCGTGATCGGCAACACCGGGTTTCTGGGCGTGCCGATGCTGACGCTGCTTCTGGGGCCAGAGGCGATCGGCCCCGTGCTGCTGGCGCTGACCGTCGACATGATCATCTTTTCCAGCCTCATCGTGATCCTGATCACCGGCTCCCGCGAGGGGCAGTTGCGGCTGGCGACGCTCAAGATCGTGGGACTGGGGCTGCTGAAAAACCCGATGATCGTCGCCATCACCTTGGGGTTCCTCTGGTCGGGCTTCGGCATCCCGATCCCCGTGCCGCTGAACGAATTCCTCGCCATCCTCGGCGGGGCTGCCACCCCCGGGGCGCTCTTTGCCATCGGCGCTTCGCTGGCTTCCAAATCCGCCGAGCGGATTGAGATCGCAGGCTGGCTGACCTTTTGCAAACTCGTGCTGCACCCGCTTTTCGTGGCCTTTGGTGCGCTGTTTCTTTTCGGCGTCGATCCCTACAAAGCCGGGGTTATCATCGCCACGGCCTCCCTGCCGGTCGCGGGCAATGTCTATATGCTCGCCCAACACTACGGCGTCGCCCCTCAGCGGGTCTCTGCCGCCATTCTCGTCTCAACCACAGTCAGTATCGTGACCGTCAGCCTTGTCGTAGGCTGGGTCTCGGCCCTGTGACACATTCAAGTTCGAAAGGAACGCTGCCATGAAAACCATCTCGGAAAACGCCTGTTTCGGTGGCACGCAGGGGGTTTACTCCCACAACTCCGACGCCTGCGGCTGCGACATGACCTTTGGCCTCTTCCTGCCCGCCGAAGCACAAGACGGCCCGGTGCCGGTGCTGTGGTATCTCTCGGGCCTGACCTGCACCCATGAGAACGCGATGACCAAGGCGGGCGCGCAGCTTTGGGCGGCGGAACATGGCATCGCTGTCGTCTTCCCCGATACCTCCCCGCGGGGCGAGGATGTGGCGGATGATGACGCTTACGACCTCGGCAAAGGCGCGGGGTTCTATGTGAACGCCACGCAGGAGCCTTGGGCCAAACACTACCAGATGTGGGACTATCTGGCCGAGGAACTGCCCGGCCTGATCGGTGAAAACTTCGCCCTCGATATGGAGCGCCAAGGCATCACCGGGCATTCGATGGGCGGCCACGGCGCGCTGACGCTGGCAATGAACCTGCCGGGGCGGTTCCTCTCGGTCTCGGCCTTTGCGCCGATCACCCACCCTACGTCGAGCGATTGGGGCAAGAAGCAACTCAGCGCCTATCTGGGCACGGATGAAAGCACTTGGGCAAAACACGACAGCACCCTGCTGATGCGCGAAAAGGGTTTCGACGGGCCGATCCTGATCGACCAAGGCGGCAGCGACCAGTTCCTCGACCTGCTGAAACCCGAAGCATTGGCCGAGGCCATGGCCGCCAAACGCCAGCAAGGCAGCTTCCGCATGCAGCCGGGCTATGACCACAGCTATTTCTTCGTGGCGAGTTTTATGGAAGATCACGTCGCCTTCCACGCCGACGCGCTCTATGCGGGCTGACCGATGACCGCGCTCTATATCGACGCCGACGCCTGCCCCGTCAAAGCCGAAGCCGAGCGGGTGGCGACCCGCCATAAGGTCAAGATGTTCCTCGTCTCGAACGGGGGCCTGCGCATGTCGCAAAACCCGCTGGTCGAGGTGGTGATCGTCCCTGATGGGCCCGACATCGCCGACATGTGGATCGCTGACCGCTGCGGCAAGGGGGATGTGGTGGTGACGGGGGATATCCCACTGGCCGCCAAATGCGTCGAGGCCGGGGCGCGGGTGCTGAAACACAACGGCGAAGCGCTGACACAGGCCAACATCGGCAACGTGCTGGCCACCCGCGATCTGATGACCGACCTGCGCGCCGCCGACCCCTTTCGCCAAGGCGGCGGCAAGGGGTTTACAAAGGCCGATCGCTCCCGCTTCCTAGAGGCATTGGAGCGGGAATTGCGCGCGGCAGCGCGGGGTTAGCCCCGCGTTTAGGAATTGATAGGGCAAGTGATATGACACCTCAGGCGGTCGTTTTCGACATCGGCAACGTATTGATCGAATGGCAACCCGAACGCTTCTACGACAGCGTCATCGGCGCAGACCGCCGCCGCGCCATGTTCGATGCCGTCGATCTGCACGGCATGAACGACCGCGTCGACAGCGGCGAAAACTTCCGCGACACGATCTATGCCATGGCCGAGGCGACGCCCGACTGGCGCGATGAAATCCGCCTCTGGCATGACCGCTGGATCGACATGGCCGCCCCGGTGATCGACCACTCCCTGCGGCTGATGAAAGCACTCCAGGCGCGCGGCGTGCCGGTCTTCTCGCTCACCAATTTTGGCATCCAAAGCTATGATCTAGCCGCGACCCACTACCCCTTCCTGCGTGAATTCGACCGTGATTTCATTTCCGGCCACCTTGGCATGATCAAACCCGCGCCGTCGATTTATGAAGCCGTGGAGCAGGGCAGCGGGCTGCCGCCCGAAGCGCTACTGTTCACCGACGACCGCGCCGACAATATCGCCGCCGCCGCCGCGCGCGGCTGGCAGACGCATCACTTTACCGGGTCACAGGGATGGGCCGACCGGCTCGTTCACGCCGGGCTGCTGGGCCGGGAGGAAGCCACATGACCGTGATCCCCAATATCTCTTTCGACGAAGGCGAGGCGCTACTGGACTGGATTGCGCTCACCGATGCGCTGGCCACGGGCCATGACCTGCCCAAGGCCGAGATTGGCGACACTTTCCTCTATCGCGGCAAGGACACGCTGCTCAGCCGCGCGGCATGGATCGACGGGCTGGGCATTGCGGTGAAATCCGCCACGATCTTCCCCGGCAATCCCGACCGCGAGGTACCGATGGTCAACGGCGGCGTGTCCCTCTTTGATGACGAAACCGGCACGCTCGCCGCGATCGTGGATTTCCACCTCGTCACCAAATGGAAAACCGCTGGTGACAGCCTGCTGGCCGCGCGGCGGCTGGCGCGACCCGACAGCGAGAACATCCTGATCGTCGGCGCGGGCACCCAAGGCCGCGCCCTGCACGCCGCCTATTCCGCCGCCTTCCCGCAGGCCCGTATCACGGTCTGGAACCGTACCGCGAAGAACGCAGAAGCCATGGCGGCTGAGCTAAAGATCAACGTAGCGACCGATCTGGAGCAGGCGGTGCGCGCCGCCGATATCGTGACCTCCGCCACCATGTCGACCGACCCGCTAATCATGGGCGACTGGCTGCAACCCGGCCAGCATATCGACCTCATCGGTGCCTACCGCCCCGACATGCGCGAGGTCGACGACACGGCGCTGCTGCGGTCGCGGGTCTTTGTCGACAGCTTCGACACCACGATCGGCCATATCGGCGAAATCAACATTCCGCTTGAGGCAGGCACCCTCACCCGCGACCATCTGATCGCGGATTACTACGACCTTGAGGTTTTCACCCGCCAAAGCGACGATGAAATTACCCTGTTCAAGAACGGCGGCGGCGCGCATTTGGACCTGATGACCGCGCGCCACATCCTTGAGCGCTGGCGGGCGCGTTAAGCGGTCACCAGCCCCTCCAACCGTTTCTCGCGGATCGGCAGGTGCACGATGGCGCTAAACGCCCCCACGGCCACACCGACCCACCAGACGCCGGTGTAGCTGCCATAGATGTCATACATCCGTCCACCCAGCCACACGCCGAGGAAGCTGCCCAACTGGTGGCTGAAAAAGACGATCCCATAAAGCGTGCCCATATAGCGCAGTCCGTAGATATGCGCGACGAGACCCGACGTGAGCGGCACCGTCGCCAGCCAAAGCGCGCCCATGCCGACCGAGAATAGGATCACCGTCACCGGGGTGATCGGAAACATGATAAAGGCCGCTGCGATCACCGTGCGCCCAACGTAAATCCCCGCCAGCAGGTACTTTTTGGAATAACGCTTGCCCGCCCAGCCCGCCAGCAAGGTGCCCGCGATATTGGCGAGCCCGATGAGCGAGATCGCCACCGCGCCAAGCGCCGAGGTGGTGGTGATGCCGATGTTGTGCAGCACACCCCCGGCCAAGATTGGGCCGCACATCTCGGTCACGAAGGCCGGGAAATGCGCGGTGATGAAGGCGAGTTGATACCCGCAGGAAAAGAAGCCCAGAAAAATCAGCGTATAGGACGGATCGCGGAAGGCTTTGCCGAGAATTTGGCCCATCGACTCCTCAAGCTCGGCGCGGCTGGCCATCGCAGGCGCGCGCATCATCGGCAGGGTCAGCAGCATCGCAAGGATCACCCCCGCGAAACTGACAAAGGTCATCTGCCAAGACATGAAGCTGAGCATCCACTCCGCCACCGGCGCGCCAAAGACCTGTCCCGCACTGCCCGCCGCCGTGGCAATCGCCAGCGACATGGAGCGGTTGTCGTCCGACGCGGCGCGGCCCACCACAGCCAAGATCACGCCGAACCCGGTCCCCGCGATGCCAAAACCCACCAGCCACGCATAGGTCTGATGCTCAATCGGTGAGGCGGAATTGGCCGAGAGCAGCAGACCCACGGCATAGACGACCGCTCCGATGATGATCGCCTTTCGGTCGCCAATCTTTTCCGCCAGCGCCCCAAAGATCGGCTGACCGATGCCCCAGGCGAGGTTCTGGATCGCGATGGCGAGGGAAAACTCGCTGCGCGCCCATGCGAATTCTTCGGCAATCGGAATCTGGAAGACACCGAAAGAGGCCCGCACGGCAAAGCTGACCATGATGATGATACAACCGACCATCAGGACCGGGGTGAACAGGGGCGCGCGGCTTTGCATGGAGGAAATCCTTTCCGCGGCAGATTATGAGTTTCCCCGCCGCCGTCAATTGCGCATCCCCAAAGGCTGGCCAGCTTGCCCGCGCTGCCGTAAACCCTATTCAACAAAGCGAACGGGATCCCCCATGGACGAGATCGACAATAAGATCATCGCAGAACTGCGGCGCGACGCACGCATGTCCTATTCCGCGCTGGCGGCCACCACGGGTCTGTCGCGGGTGACGGTCCGGGCGCGGGTCGAACGTCTGGTCAGTTCCGGCGCGATCTTGGGCTTTACGCTGATCCTGAAAGAAGACATGCGCCACAGCCCGATCCGAGGCCATACGCTCTTGGCCATCGAAGGGGCGGGCACCGACCGGATCAAGCGTATCCTCGCGGGCATGCCCGCCGTGCAGGCGATCCATGCGACCAATGGCAAATGGGATTTGATCGTCGAAACGGGGACCGAAACCGTCGAAGAGTTGGACAGCGTGCTGGGCCAAATCCGCCGCATTCAGGGGGTGAGTTCCAGCGAGACGAACCTGCTGCTGGCCACCCAGATGACGGTCACGAAATAGCCTACTCGGCAGAGAGCACCACCACCTCAACCCGGCGGTTCTGCTCGCGGCCCGCTTCGGTTAGGTTGCTGGCCCGCGGCGCGAGATAGCCGGCACCCTGCGCCTCGACCCGGCCGGGGGCTACGTCATAGCTCTGCACCAATCGGTCCCGCACCGCCTCGGCCCGTCTGCGCGACAGGGCGGTGTTGGCGTCCAGACTGCCCACCGCGTCGGTATGCCCGACCAGCGCGATGCGCAGATCCGGCTCGGCCTTGAGCAACTCGGCCAGCCGCTCAAGCGTGGCAAAGGGGCCGGGACCAAGCGCAGAGGTGCCGGTCTCGAACTCCAGCCGGTTGAGCACCAGATGGCCGTCGACCTTCAGGGTTTCTGCGAAATCGCCCGTCGCAGTGGCAAGCGGCACCTCGGCAGTCGCCTCTGGCGTGATGGGGGTGCTTTCCCCTTCGGGCGCATCGCCGCTTCGGGCTTGGATGATCTGCACATAGGCCGAGGTCGCCGCCGTGCTGGCAAGGATGCTGATCGCCTCGGTCGGCGTTCCGTCCTCGCCCCGGCGCAGGGCGGTGATGAAGTGGAAAGCCCGCAGGTTCACATACATGTTCGGCCCCGGCAGCACCTCCACGGCAAAGCGGAAATCGAACCCGCCGCATTCCCGCGCGGCACAGTCGAGCACGATGTCAAATCCCGCTTCGCCCAGCTGTCGCCGCAGCGGGCGCATCACCTGCAAGGCGGTCAGCCCCGGCGTGTCCATCCGCCACGCAGCGCGGCGCACGCTGCCATCTACATTGACCCGCGCCACCTGCCCTTCGGCATAGACCCCGACCGGCGCCGCAAAGCGGTCCGGCGCGGTGTTACGCTCTGCCGTCAGGCGCGCGGTGCTGGGCAGCGCCAGCTCAAGTGCCGCCGCCGGGGCCGCCAGCAGCACCCCGATTAGAGCCGCAGCAACCCCCGCCCGGCTCATCGCGCCTGCGCGTGGTAATCGTCGTTCGGGCGCATGTCGGTGGCACTGGCCACCCGGTTGGTCATGTTGAAGAACCCGGCCACACTGGCGATGTCAAAGATATCCCGGTCAGTGAACCCCGCATCGCGCAGCGCCTGACGGTCGGCCTCTTCGATCTTGGCGCTCGCCTCGGTCAGCTTTACCGCGAAATCCAGCATGGCGCGTTGTTTGGCGGTGATCTTGACCACACGGTAGTTCATCACCAGCGCCTCGCCCAATTGCGGATCGCCCGACATTTCGCGCACCGCTGCGCCATGGGCCACAAGGCAGTAGTAGCATTTGTTGACCGAAGACACCGCCACCGCGATCATCTCACGCTCAAGCTTGCTGAGTGCACTGTCACCCAGCATCAGATCGTTATACATGCCCGCAAAAGCGTTCAGCTTGTCGATGTCAAAGGCATAGGCCCGCAGGACATTCGGCACCATTCCGAGCTTTTCCTGACAGATGTCGAAATATTTCTGCGTCGCTTCGGGCAGCGGATCGACCATTGGCAGATCAAGGGCGGTGGGCGTGTCGTTGGCCATGGTCTTATCCTTTACTCAGTGCATTGACGGTAATGATAGTGCCCGACCGGGGCAAAGCCCAGTTTGGCGTAAAGCGCCTGCGCGCGGGCATTCGTATCCACGCAGAGCACCGAAAGCCGCTTAGCCCCTTGGGCCTGCCCCCAATGGGCGGCGGCGCGCATGATCCAAGTGGCCACGCCTTGGCGCTGTTGATGCGGCAGCACTTCGACGGCGTGCACCATGCAGATGTCCTCGTGCACCCCGGCAAAGGCCACGCCTGCGGGTTTCTCGTTCCAGCGCGCAAGGATGCCTGTTTTGGTCGCGGCGCGGTCCATCACGGCAAGACGCGCAGGGCCGACCCCTCCGGCGGCCCAGACCTCGGCCATGATCGCCAGCGGCTCCCAAATGCAAAAGGCGGTGACCGGGGGCATCGGCACATCTGTCAGCCGGGTAATCGGCGCGCTCAGCACCGTGACCGGGTCGACCACCTCGTAGCCCCGCGCGGCCAGCAGCGCGTCGAGTTCATCTTCACCCGCGCGGACCATGAAAAGCGGGCGCTGCTCCATCTTGCGCATCGCCGCTTCGGCAGCCGGAATATCGGTATCGGAGATCGCCCCACGCGCTGTCGCCGCCGAGACCCGTTTCCCGCCGCCCTGCCCTTCGCGCAGGGTCCATGGCCCGTGATCAAACCGCCGCGCGGCGGGCCATGTCGCGTCGCCCGCGTCGAAAAACGCCTGCGCCTCGCTCATGCGAAGGCAGCCTTGAGCTTGACCATCGCCGCTTCGACCATCCCCGGATCGCTGCCCCGGATCACCACATGCGCACCAAAGACACCGTCCTTTTGAAACGGGTAGCTGCCCATCGACAGATGCGGGTATTCCTCGGCCAGCGCCCCCAAAGGCCCGGCGATATCGCCCTCGCCCCGGTCGATGCGCAGGGTCTCACTGATCAGGGGTTGGCCGCCTATGAGCCCCGGCAGGACGCTGGCAACCATCGCCTGAAAGACCGTCGGCACCCCGGCCATGACATGCACGTTCTCAACCACAAAGCCCGGCGCGGCAGAGACCGGGTTTTCGATCAGCGCGGCGCCCTCAGGAATACGCGCCATGCGCAGGCGGGCGTTGTTCATCTGGGTGCCCGCGCGGGCGTAGTGTTCGGCCAGTATCTCGCGCGCATCGTCGCGCACGTCGATATCACGGTTAAAGGCGGCGGCGATGCAATCGGCGGTAATATCATCATGCGTGGGCCCGATGCCGCCCGAGGTGAAGACATGGGTATAGGCCGATGACAGCGCCTGCACGGCGGCGATGATCGCGCCATGATCATCCGACACCACGCGCACCTCCTTGAGGTCGATCCCCACTTTCGTCAACTCTCCCGCAAGGTGATGCATATTGCTGTCGCGGGTCCGGCCCGAGAGGATTTCGTCGCCGATCACGATCATCGCGGCGGTGGGGTTTGACATGGGGGCGGCTCCTTGAGGATGGCGTCCCTTCGGTATAGGCCGCGCCTCATGCGCTTTCAAACCCAACTTGTCCCCGCCCGGCTGATCCGCCGCTACAAACGCTTTCTGGCCGATTGCAGGCTGGAAGATACGGGCGAGGAAGTGATCGCCCATTGCGCCAACCCCGGCTCGATGATGGGGCTGGCGGAACCGGGCAGCCGGATTTGGCTGGAGCCGAACGACGATCCGAAGAAAAAGCTGAACTACGGCTGGCGGTTGGTGGACCATGAGAACGGCCATTTCACCGGCGTCGACACCGCCCTGCCCAACCGTGCGATGAAAGCGGCGCTGATCGCGGGTGAGGTGACGCCACTGGCCGCCTATGCCGAGGTACGACCGGAGGTGAAATACGGCGAAAACTCCCGCATCGACTTTCTGCTGCGCGGTGATGGCCTGCCCGATGCCTATGTCGAGGTGAAATCGGTCACCCTCTCACGCGAAACGGGTCTGGCCGAATTCCCCGACAGCGTCACCACACGCGGGGCGAAACATCTGGGCGAACTGGCGCGGATGGCGCAGGCCGGGCACCGCGCCGTGCTGCTCTATCTGGTGCAACGCACCGATTGCACGCAGATGACCCTTGCCGCCGATATCGACCCGACCTACGCCGCCGCGTCCCAAGCCGCGCGGGCGGCGGGGCTGGAAATCTACGCCATCGGCACCCATATCACGCCCCAAGCCGTCACACTGGCGCAACCGATCCCCTTTGCGGGCTGAGCTGCACTGGCCCTTGCCGGAAAGCCACGCTAAATAGGAGCGAACACAAGGATGGAGAGAGCGGTGAACAACGCACACCGAGGCCGCCAGACGCGCGACGGCATTCGCATTTACGAGCCTTCGGATCACGCCGGGATGCAAGCGGCGGGCCGTCTGGCCGCCACGATCCTCGACGAGATCGCAGAGCATGTCTTCCCCGGTCAGACCACCGGGGAGCTTGACCGCCTGATCGAAGAGAAGGTCAACGCCGCCGGTGCGAAATCCGCGACGATCGGCTACAAGGGCTATCAGCATGCGAGCTGCATCTCAGTGAACCATGTGGTTTGCCACGGGATCCCTAGCGACAAGAAGCTGAAAGACGGCGACATCCTGAACATCGACGTGACCGTGATCGTCGATGGCTGGTTCGGCGACACCAGCCGGATGTATGTGGCGGGCAAGCTTTCGCGCAAGGCCGAGCGTTTGATCAACGTGACCCACGACAGCCTGATGCGCGGGATTGAGGCAGTGAAGCCGGGCAATACCTTTGGCGACATCGGCCATGCCATCCAGACATTTGTCGAAGTCCACCGCATGTCCGTCGTGACCGATTTCTGCGGGCACGGGCTGGGGCAGGTCTTTCACGCGCCGCCCAACGTGCTGCACTATGGCCGCCCCGGCACCGGTGCTGTGCTTGAGCCGGGCATGTTCTTTACCATTGAGCCGATGGTGAACCTTGGTCGGGCCGAGACCAAGACCCTCGCCGACGACTGGACCGCCGTCACCCGCGACAAATCCCTCTCGGCGCAGTTCGAGCATTCGGTCGGCGTGACCGAAGATGGTGTGGAGATTTTCACCCTCTCGCCCGGCGGCTTGTTCCACCCGACTTATAAAACCGACTGAAACGCTGCGGGGGCACGGCCCCCGCACGCCTATGCGTCGATGGCGACCAAATGGTTGTCCCACGCGCGGCTGGCTGTGGTCAGCCGCGATAGCGTAGCCTCTTGCAGTGACAGGATACCGCCAAGCCCATCCGTGGCGACAAAGCCGCCGCGGCCCGGCGCCAGCCCGCAGACATCGGCACGGCGGTGGCTGGCGAGGAAAGCACCTTTGCTGTCACACAGATGCCGGCGCCCGACCCGGGGGGCGGAGATACCCCCCC